>Ga0256404_1000954_pt1 | contig 73200 bp, 66 predicted proteins | sample RumenRJG_01DNA_FD_185990 | JGI IMG/M metagenome (GOLD analysis project Ga0256404, IMG submission 185990) | Bovine rumen microbial communities from Lethbridge, Alberta, Canada - RJG_01 | ecosystem: Host-associated > Mammals > Digestive system > Stomach > Rumen | place: Canada: Alberta | collected...
TTATAGGGTGGAGCTTTGAGAACTGTCCCCTTGGCTGCTCCCTTTACATGGGGAGGAGCTTTGAGAACTGTCCCTCTGGCTGCTCCCCTTAATAGGGTGGAGCTTTGAGAACTGTCCCCTTGGCTGCTCCCTTTACATGGGGAGGAGCTTTAGGGAGCTGCTCCCCTGATTTATTAGGGGAGCTGTCCGAAGGACTGAGGGGTGCTTAGATCTGCATGTCGTCGCCGCCACCGCCACCGTTGCCACCGCCACCGTCGTTGCCACCCGTTGAGCCACCAGTATTACCACCAGTACTTGGCACACTGCCACCCGAGCGAGTTACTGCCACTGCGGTAGAGATAGGGGTAAGGGTTTGCATCTTCTTCAGCTTGCCGTTCACAGACACCTCCTGAGTATCCACAATGTTGCGGAGCTCGAACGAGCAGGCCTTCTTGAAGGCAGGTCCACAGAGGTTATCCAGGTCGGTGCAGTCAGGCAAGAAGCGGATGCGGATGCCACTAATCAGTTCGTTAGGATCAAGGCCTTCCATTTCGGCGATGCTTTCCACGCCAGCGCCCTTCTTTACGTGAGCGGTAGGGTAGAAGGTACCCAGGTTGCCCAGCTGTACAGGTACGCCTTGTGCCAGCAATTCTGGGAGACATTCGGTAATCTTGATCAGTACAGCTTCGATAACGTCACGGCCAAACATGCTGCCGTGGTCGGTCATGTGCTTTGCAAATCCTCGCAGTGAGAGTGTCTTCTGTACATCCACCTCTGGATAGTACTTACCATAAGTAGAACTCTTGTCGTTCTTGTTTTGACGGAGATTGATCCCCATCGAGATTCTTTCTTTTGCCATTTTAGTTAAAGTTTAGTTGTAAATGTTTTTGTGACGAAATACACCGAGTCGCCACTTCTCGCTTTTTTACCCCTCTGCCCCTTTGGGGCACCTCCCCTGACTCAGGGGAGGAGCTTTGAGAACTGTCCCCTTGGCTGCTCCCTTTACACGGGGAGGAACTTTGAGAATTGTCCCCTTGGCTGCTCCCTTTGCATGGGGAGGAGCTTTTGGGAGCTGCTCCCTTTACACGGGGAGGAGCTTTGAGAATTGTCCCCTTGGTTGCTCCCTTTGCATGGGGAGGAGCTTTGAGAACTGTCCTCTTGGCTGCTCCCTTTACATGGGGAGGAGCTTTGAGAATTGTCCCCTTGGCTGCTCCCTTTACATGGGGAGGAGCTTTGAGAATTGTCCCCTTGGCTGCTCCCCTGATTTATTAGGGGAGCTGTCAGCTTGCTGACTGAGGGGTATGGGTTTGTTCATGAACTGCAATCGAGATCCTTGCTTTGCCACCACCTTGGCCTTCGGTCAGTGTCATGACATGTTTCTCAATCATGATGCAAAGTTATATAAAATATATAACATATGCAAATGAAGTATATAATTATTTTTCATAAAAACGCATTATTTTTGCTTTAAATGCTACGAGGCGGCGCCTGATGACATTTTAGGCGATTTTTATCACTCTTTTAGGCGGCGCCTCGTCCGGACAAGAATTTCAAGAAAGTATAGTGATGAGTTTTAGTAGCCAACCTGACAACTGCACAACTCGTCATTTACATTTTGCAATTTAATCTTAGAAAAAAGAGGCGATACCTTATATTAATATTATATATATTATTATATAATAATATATATAATATTAATATAAAAAATAAGTCATGATTTCCAATGTGAAAAATCAAAAACAAAAAGACGAGTTGTGCAGTTGTGCAGTTGTGCAGTTGTCAGGGGGTAATTTGTCCTCAAATGTTAAATCTTCACCTCCCCATGAAAATAAATCAACTTTCATAGTAGCGATGTCGATTATTGTTGTACCTTTGTCCCAATCTTAATGATAAGAATGGCTGAGCGCCATCTGAACTTACTTACCGAGCCTACTTGGCAAATACGTTTCGAGAATCGCCCATCTTTTTTTAGAGGTAAGTATAGTATTAACAATTTAATTTTATTGAATTATGATTAAAGAAGAAAGTGTATCTCGCCAGTTTATGGAATCATTATTGGGCGCTTGGTTGGATGTAACTGTTATGGAAGAGGATGGATGTTTAATTAACGATGTTGTTTTTTGTGCTAAAGTTTTAGAGGAGGAAATTGGAGTAATGAGTTCAAATCCTGAACGTATCAAAAAAGCCACTATTGTTTCTATTAAACCTCATGATTTTGGTAAAATCAATAATTCCATTTTTAGTTTCTTTGATGATTTATTAAGAGTATATACGAATAAGTATAAGGATAAGCAAGATTTTGAAAATGATATTATACTCTTTACCTGTTTCAATTTATTGGTAGATGAAAACCTGTATGGTGATGATAATAAAGCCATTTTGGATTATGTTGTCAATACAGCTTTCCCTCGTATGTTTGATTCAAAGTGTTTATCAGAAGAGAATAAGGAAGCTTTAAAGGCTTTCCAAACTTATCTTTACGGTGAGCTATGTAAAGAAGTCTATGCTGCCTAACTCAGTTGAAAGACTATGGTTTTATTAACACTATTTCATCAGTTGCGACTGATGAATTTACAGAAATAAACAAATGCCAACAAGCAGATGTTAGAAAATTTGCATTTTCCAAAGATTCAAATTATATTTGTGAGGTAAAACCAGATATCATGAACAACAGTCAGAATACCATATCACCCTTGATGCTTGTAGTACTATTCTTCTATAGTGCTGTAAATAAGGCGTTTATGCTTATAGGGGGGGGTAAAACTCAGACTCTCAATCATTTAGACATCAATAATTACCATTTAGGTACAATCATCCCCAAGCATGGGCAGAGTTTCACAACTTTGTCCATGCTTTTTTGTGTCCTTTTTTCGAAAGATAAAATGAAAGCAAAAGAATTCAAGCGTCTTTTCAAAGACCCCGATAATGATGACTTGACAGCCAAATATGGGAGCCTGCTCCGTAGGACTGATCATCAGGGCAACTACGAATGCCTGCTCTGTGGACGTCATCACAGCAAAGGGCTAAAATACACATTCAATAATGAAGAAGTTTACATTTGTCATTCATGCCACCAAGCACTTTTCTATGGGAAACGAGCAAGGAATTTGGCAGAGGTGATGAACAGCAAATAAGAATATGAAATACGAAAATACATTTAAGGCAATAGACCAGATTCTCTGGAAAGAGCAGGGTTGCGGTAGTGAATTGGACTATCTGGAGCAGAAATCATGGATGCTGTTCCTGAAATACCTTGATGACCTTGAAACGGAACGTGAGGAAGAAGCCGAACTTGAAGGCAAGACCTACAAACGACTCGTGACTGGTTACTATCGTTGGAGTCAGTGGGCTACACCTAAGAAGAAAGACCCTCAGACGGGCAAGATGGTTTTGGATACCGTCAACGCCATGAGTGGTGACGACCTTGTGGAGTTTGTCGACAAGAAACTCTTCCCATACCTTAAAGACTTTCAAAATACTGCCACTCGAACGGATAGCCTTGAATATAAGATTGGCGAAATCTTCGGAGAGCTTCATAATAAGATTCGCTCTGGTTTCAATATGCGTGAGATCATCAACATGATTGATGAACTCCACTTCCAGAGTGCTGAAGATAAGCATGAAATGACCGTGCTTTATGAAAACAACATCCAGCGAATGGGAAATGCTGGTCGAAATGGCGGTGAGTATTATACACCTCGTCCTTTGATTCGCAGCATCATCAAGGTGGTGGACCCTAAGATTGGTGAAACGGTCTATGACCCTGCTTGTGGTTCGGCCGGCTTCCTCTGCGAAGCTTTCCTTTACATGAAGGACAAGATAAAGAGCGTGAAAGACCACGAAATCTTGCAGAAAGAAACTTTCTTTGGCAAGGAGAAAAAGGGGTTGCCTTATATCATTGCTACCATGAACATGATATTTCATGGGGTTTCAGCACCGAATATCACTCATGGTAACACATTAGCCATGAATCTTAGCCAGATTCAGGAGAGTGACCGCAAGAATGTCATCCTTGCCAATCCTCCTTTTGGTGGCAATGAGCGTGGTGAGGTGTTGCAGAACTTTGAGATTCGCACTTCTGAAACAGCCTATATGTTCATGCAGCACTTTATCAAGATGCTGAAGGCTGGTGGTCGTGCAGGTATAGTCATTAAGAATACTTTCCTAAGTAATGGTGATGCGAGTGCCATCAGAAAGATGCTTTTGGAGAATTGCAACCTTCATACCATTCTCGACCTACCTTCAGGAGTGTTTACGGGTGCTGGTGTGAAGACAGTTGTTTTGTTCTTCACTAAGGGTGAGCCAACCGAGAAGATTTGGTACTATCAGGTAGATAAGCACTTCACCAAGACGCAGCCATTGACTGAGGCTGATATGGAAGAGTTCCTTACTTTGCAGAAAACCCAGGCAGAAAGCGAGCATTCGTGGACGCTCGATGTCAGCACTCTCAATGATGATTGCGACCTTAGTGTGAAGAATCCTAACAAGGTGGAGGAAGTTGATGAACGCACACCCAGCGAGATTGCAGAAACAATCTTTGCCCTCAATAGCGAGAATCAAGCTCTTATTGATGAAATAATGGAGATAGTGAAATGAAAGAGTTGCGAATAAAAGATATTTGTGACAAAGGCTCTTCTAACCTTAAACAAAAAGATGTCGAAGGTAAGAAAGGAAAGTATCCTGTTTATGGTGCAAGTGGGGTTATTAGCCATATTGACTCATACCATCAAGAAGAGAACTATATTGCTATCGTAAAAGATGGTTCTGGTATTGGTCGCGTTACATTTATGCCAGCTAAAAGCTCTGTTATAGGTACAATGCAATATATATTACCAAAAGAAGGGTTTAACATCAATTATATTGGCTATTGTTTACAAAGTCTGGATTTAAGTAAATACAAGCAAGGTGCAGCCATTCCTCATATATATTTCCGCGATTATGGAGAGAGAATAGTAAACGTTACTGAGGACATTAAAGAGCAACAATCCATCGTTGAATATCTTGACTCAGCATTTGCAAAGATAGATGCGATGAAGGCTAATGCAGAAAAAGCCCTCAATGAAGCCAAAGCCCTCTTTCAAGCATCACTCAAAGAAATGCTAGAACCAAAAGATGGGTGGGTGACAAGTACTCTCAAAGATGAATGTTTTAAAATTACAGATGGGACCCACCAGACTCCAAAGTATTTTCAATCTGGTTATATTTTCTTATCTTCAAAGAATGTGACATCTAGAAAAATTGATTGGGATGATGTAAAATTTATTGATGAAAATCAACATCTGCTAATGCATAAAAGAGTTGCGCCTCAAGTTGGAGATATTTTATTAGCTAAAAATGGAACTACAGGTGTAGCAGCTATGGTAGATCGTGACGTAATATTTGACATCTATGTAAGCTTAGCTCTCCTCAGGAGTAAAGGAAATGTTACACCAGAATACTTACTTACCTATGTAAATTCCCCTATTGCCAAAGAACAATTCGATAAAAGGTTAATTGGTATGGGGGTTCCCAACCTTCATTTAGGCGAGATAAACCAAGTGGTCATTACATATCCTAAGGATAAGACTGAACAAGCAAAGATGACACAAAGAATTGAGGATTTAGATAACGTTATTAATAGACTACAAGAAAACTTTGACAAGATTTCTCAGGAGTGCGATGCTTTGAAACAAGCAATATTAAAACAAGTATTTGAATAAATCCAACCTGATATGAATTTATATGAAATGATAAAATCCCAAGAACCGATTGACTCTTTTGAGAAGATTGAAAACATAATGAGTTTTCTTAATAAAAACGATATTGTTTTTAGTTTTAGAAGAAGGGATTTATTATCCTCTTATATTCAATCAGAAGAAACTCGCGAATACTTTCTCTCAAAATACGGAGAATCAGCTGTTGGTTATGAAAATCTACCTAAAAAACCTTTTAAACCTATTAAATTAAAAAAACTAAAGAAGAAAAAGAAAGGAAGAGGTAGCGGACAAACTTCAGTATTTGATAAAATGACTAAATTTTCAAGATTCATATCCGTACCATTTGGAGGAATGAACAAAAAACGCTAATCGATATGAACGAAGCTCAGACAAGATTCAACAAGATTGACCCCAAGCTAAGGGATGTTGGTTGGGGCATGATTCCAGGAAGTAATATTCTTGTGGAACAGAGTGCCTATATTTCGCCTGGACGAATCACAACTACAGGTCGCAAGAATCCTAAAAAGGCAGACTATATCCTTGAATACAAGGGAATGAAGCTTGCCGTAATAGAAGCCAAGAGTGACGAGAAAGATGTGTCAGAAGGTGTAGATCAGGCAAAGGAGTATGCTGAAGCTCTGAAGATTCGTTATACCTATAGCACCAATGGCGATGAAATATGGTTCATCGACATGGGTGTCAAGAATAACAGGGGTGAATATATCATACCCAGCAAGGAATATGATATTGACAATTTCCCCTCTCCACAAGACTTGTGGCAGATGACCTTCCCTGAAGAGAATCCTTGGCGAGACAAGTTCAATATTTGTGCACTCAATCGTAGTGGTGGCCGAAAGCCTTACTACTATCAAGAAATAGCAATCAAGAATGTGCTGGAAGCTGTGGCAAAGCAGAGAAACCGTATCTTGCTGACTATGGCGACAGGTACAGGAAAAACTTATACGGCTTTCCAGATATGCTGGAAACTGACACAGACAAAATGGAACACAAAGGGCATTAACCGTGCTCCAAGAATTCTTTTTATAGCTGACAGGAATATTCTTGCCAATCAGGCTATTAATGACTTCGACCAGTTCCCTGAGGATGCTATGTGTCGTATCACGCCTAAGGAATTGAGGAAGAACAATTACAAGGTTCCAACGGCTCGTAATCTTTATTTCACTATCTTCCAAACAATGATGACTTCACCTAATGCGCAAAAGGCTGAAGAACAAGGCATCAAGTTGGCTGAGGGTTCAAACGACCAACCGTATTACATGCAGTATGAGCGTGATTTCTTCGACTTTATCATTATTGACGAGTGTCATAGAGGTGGTGCCAATGATGAAAGCGAGTGGCGAAAACTGATGGAATATTTTGATTCCGCTTATCAGTTGGGTATGACTGCCACGCCTAGAAGAAAGGTCAATGCAAATACTTATGCATACTTCGGAGATCCCGTATATACATATTCGCTTAAACAAGGAATCGAAGATGGTTTCCTTGTTCCGTTCCGTGTTGATATCTCTAAGAGTAACATTGATGACTATCAGTATCAGGAAGGCGATATCGTGAAGAGTGGAGAAATAGACCTTGAAAAGGTTTACTCGGAGTCGGATTTCTATAATGGAAGAATCCAGATTAAGGAAAGAGACGAACATCGTGTGCAAGAGTTGCTGAAAAAGATTGACCCAGACGAAAAGACCATCATCTTCTGCGCTACTCAGAAGCATGCTATGATAGTGCGTGATATGGTCAACAAGCACAAGAAAAGACCTGCCAGCAACTATTGTGAGCGAGTTACTGCCGATGATGGCGAAGTGGGAGAAGCTACACTGAGAGCCTTCCAAGACAACGAAAAGTTATTGCCCACCATCCTGACAACATCATATAAGCTAAGTACTGGTGTCGATGCTCGCAATGTGCGAAACATTGTTTTAATGCGACCAGTACAAAACATAGTGGAATTTAAACAGATTATAGGTCGTGGAACACGCTTGTTTGATAAAAAGTATTATTTCACAATCTATGATTTCGTAGGCGCAAGTGAGATGTTCAAAGACCCTGATTGGGATGGTGACCAATATTGCCCCGTTTGTGGTAACTGGCCTTGTACTTGCAAGAAGCAACCACCTACAGAACCAAAACCTTGTCCTGTATGTGGTCAGATACCTTGTGTTTGTATTCCCGAACCTTGTCCTATATGCGGTAATTTACCTTGTACATGTGGAGGCACGAATAAAAATTTTATTGATATCAAGCTATCAAATGGTAGAAAGCTATCTCTTGCAACTACATGGCAGCAGAAGATATTCTTTGGTGACGAGTTTATCAGTCTTGAAGAATATATAAATAAACTCTTCGGTAGAATACCTGATTTCTTTTCTGGAGAAGATGACCTTAGAGAAAAATGGTCTAATCCAGAAACCCGTGAACAACTTTTGAGGACGATGGATGAAGCTGGATTTGCTGAAGAGAAACTGAATCTCTTGAGAAACATGCTGAAAATGCAGAAATGTGACTTGCTTGATGTGCTTGAATACATCGCCTATAACTCAACACCTATCGAGAGAGCGAAGCGAGTAGAGCTTGTGAGGGAAAGGTATGTAGATTCATTGAATAAGGAACAGCAAGAATTCGACAACCTTATTTTGCAATATTATGTTAGCAACGGTTTCAAAGAACTTGGTTCGGACAACTTGAAAACCTTTATCAACATTAGGTTTAACTCAATGAGTGATGCTAAAGAAAGGTTGCAAATGTCTGTTGCTGATATAAGAGCACATTACTTTGAGTTGCAAAGAAGACTATATTACGCTTAAAAATATATAGTGCTAATCACTTTTTACAACTGAACATTACTAATTAAATGAGAGCATGAAACAACGAACCAGCGATTGAATATTGATTTTTTTTGGTGCATTAACAGACATTTTCTATCTTTGCACAAAGACATATTAATTAGGGTAGAGCACGAAGCTTATCGGATTCTCTCCAACTCCAAATATTGATAATCCCAGCAAGCCGAAAGCTACCGACTCACACTCATCGGAGGTGTGAGCACTGGTAGTTTGCGACAAGCTGGAAAATGGGAGTTGGAGAGTTGTTGTTTCTACTAGTGCCACGCCTCTTTCTTATTTGTTCACGGAGTCTTATAATTCAACTTTTTCTATTAAAGTGAATAATACCGAAGAGAATGTAGAATACCTGAAGGGAATTCTCATTCAACAAGAAGCTACCATCAAGCGGATGGAAGAATTGCACACTAATGATGAGATAGTAATACAAAATCTGAAATCTCAATATAACCTGAAAAGCATAGAATGTGATCAACTGAAAATCGAGTTGTCTATCGAGAAAAGCAAAAACCAAGTTCACCAAGATTACATGGATGCCTTGTCCAGAAAAGGACCTCTTGTATCGTTGAATGTGTCTGGTCATGTGGATATCAACAAGGATGATCAGGACATGGGCAAGATAGACTTGCCTGTAATACCTCAAGAAACGCCAGCGCCCATAGTTGCTCCACCACCCAAATCAGAAACATTTTTCGACCGGGTAAAGTGCATTGTCAGACAGGCAGCAACAAAGAATGGACAGACCATCAGATGCAGGGCAAAAGGGCATATATCCTTATATACTTTTTTTATTAATTCAGACTGCCTGTGCAGGGCAGTAGATGAAATGGTAGATAAAGAATTAGAACGCATCAGGGAGTTCTTGGGGGGCAACCTCTATAATGTACAGCTCTCTAAAGTTTGCTACTTTATCGGACATATTGTCCGCATGAATATCATCAACGATGTTTCTTTGCAAATGAATGACATTCTGTTTGCCTTTGAACCGTACTACACTAATAAGGCTTCCTTGCATTCCAAACTTTGTGACAAGACAACCACACCGTCCATGAATGTGTTTATGGGTATTTTTGAGGGACTTTTAAGGAGGTATAGCTCATAAAATCACACCAGATTTCCTGGATTAACTTGGATTAATTTCAATTAATCTTAGTTAATCTTGGAAAATGTTGTTTTACAGTATTTTACGAAATAATTTTTTTCTTAGATTAATTTTTATTACCGAAAATTAATCCAGAATATTTGCACCAGTGATTTCCACGACGGATTTCACTGGTGTAATTTTTTAAATGAATATGAAAATGGAAACAAGTTCAAAAGTAAAGATGTTAGCAGCTGCCCCAAAGGTGCAGAATCTGTCAGAAGTGAATGAAGAGGGTGACTATACCCTGACACAAGTGGTAAGATGGCTGATGCCCTGGTATGAAAAGACGGGCGGTGAAGAGTGGATTGGCGATTGGGAAGCATCGTTACCCCTCATCATGATGAAGAACCTGCTGAAGCTTTGGCTGACAGAAGAAGGGATGGATAAGGTGGATAAGGTGCTGCATGTTTATCATCCTATAGACCGTGCTGCCATGGCCTATGCCGTGCTGGTGTTCATACTTACAGGTGAAAGAATGAAGTTTAAGAAGCCCCTGGCCAGGCAGCATTTCAGGGTGCTCTGCTCAGAGCTTCGCGACAACATGGCGGAACTCACATTCAGCAATCACATGAAGTATATGTTATACAGATATGGTAAAAAGAGAGTCATAAAGACTAAGATAATCAAATAAATATTAACCGAGTCGAAGATGAGCGAAGAAAGGTATCCGGATGTAATTGAGCTCAAACTAAAACTTTGCTTTTCGGATGCTCATAAAACGATTCGTAAAATGAAAAATTCAATTAAGAAAGTGCAGCATCAAAAAGATGTGAAAGCTGCCAAGACAGAGACTTTAGGACGTAAAGTCATTAAGATGATTGAAATTCCAGTGGAAGCTCTGGAACGCCTCAAGGCAGGCAAGTATGTAGATGGTTCACTTTGTGTGGACAAGTTGACCAACCGGCTCACGTTTAGGGATTTCCACCGTAAGCCAAGGGTGCGTAAGAAAGACAAAGTGATCTGCTACCATCCCCACGGCTGGATGAAGATGAGCGAGAACAACCTGAAGTTCTTTGCTTCGGTTCCCAAACGCGTGGGAGCTGTATGCGCATGCCAGGCGATGGATAACGACTTGCAGTATGCTACCGGAGAACTCTTGCTGGGTATCGAGGAAGGTGACATTGATTCTAACGACATTAAACTTTACTGAACTTATGGAGAAGATTGTAACTATTATTGCGGTAGGCGCATACGCTGAGCGCCAGTACCAGAAGCAGGACGGAACTACTGAGTATTTCAAGAGTCGTGGCTTGGTGATGAAACAGGGTGGCGACACTTTCTATGGTGAAATGACGGGCGATTTCGCCTCGAAGAACCGAGAGACACAGTTCCAAGAAGGTGTACTCTATCAGGTACGTGGCAGTTGGCGCCATCGGACTTGGGGTGACAATAACGACCGTCATGAGAACGTGTTCTATATTTCTGACATTCAAACCTTATGATTGTTTTTGGCTTTTGGATTTATTAAGGAATTCTGAACTGCGCTTCCAGGACTAAACGTCCTTCCAACGATGTTCAAATTCCTTATAAGAAGCTCTTAAAAACAATCAGAGATAACAATCTAAAACACAAAGAAAATGTTTTGTTTACAAAGAAACTTTTTTAATCCAACGGTGCCAGTCGATGAACGACTGTTCTACGAACTGGTGAGAGATAAGCAGAGCAATGCCATGATTGACGGTTTCCGTCAATCAGGCAATGCCGAACTCAAACGCAAACTCCCAGCCTTGATTTTCCAGGCGATGTTTGACGAGACCACCTCCAAGAGTGGCAAGAAAGGAGCCTGGCGCAAACAGTCAGCCACAAGACTGACGGGTTTGGTGGTGCTTGACATAGACCACGTCGATAATCCCATAGAATTAATTAATGGAAAATGGAGAATGGAGAATGGAAAATTAGTGGCTCGCGATGAGTGGGTGGCCAATCATCATTATCCATTATCCACTATCCATTCTGCATTGGAAAGAATTCTTTTGGTGTATGTCACACCTTCAGGCAAGGGACTGAAGATCGTTTTCAAAGCCAATTTAGCATGGGGCAACTTAGCCGACAACCAGATTGAGATGGCTAAGCTCTTAGGCGTTGAAGCCGATGAAAGTGGCAAGGATGCCAGCCGTATGGCATTTGTCTGCAAAGAAGAAGATATCCAATTTATTAACCAAGAATTATTTACTTATGAAAACAAAGATTTTGCTGAGAAATACAATGATCAGTACCGCAATGGTAATAGTAACCCTGTTAATCATAGTAGTGTGGCCCATCAGGAAGTTAGACAAGTGCCTGCAGAAAATAGGGCGCTGGCTGCTGAGCCTTTATCGTTGATACCCCTCAGTCAGCAAGCTGACAGCTCCCCTAATAAATCAGGGGAGCAACTTCTCCAAGCTCCTCCCCTTACGAGGGGAGGTGCCCCTAATAAATCAGGGGAGCAACTTCTCCAAGCTCCTCCCTTAAACAGAGGTGCAAATTGTTTTACTCCTCCCCTTATGAGGGGAGGTGCCCAGGGGGCAGAGGGGTCTATTCTCCAAGCTCCTCCCTTTACGAGGGGAGGTGCCCCTAATAAATCAGGGGAGCAACTTCTCCAAGCTCCTCCCCTTACGAGGGGAGGTGCCCAAGGGGCGGAGGGGTCTATTCTCCAAGCTCCTCCCCTTACGAGGGGAGGTGCCCAAGGGGCGGAGGGGTCTAATGCTCCATTAAATTTCAAGGGCATCCCTTACACTGAAATTATAGCCAAGTGGTGGGAAAAGCAAGGCGGTGTGCCACAAGAGGGAGAGCGTAATGTCAAGCTCTATAACCTGGCAGTAAACCTGAGAGCCATTTGTGATAACAACAAAGAACTGTTGTTACAGATCATGTCTCGCCTCGGCCTTGATGAACAAGAGTTCCAGAGCATTATCGACTCAGCTTGCAAGGAACAGCCCAAAGGCATTTCCAAAGCATTGAAAGAGGTGCTTGAATCCTTGAACAATTCTCCATTATCCATTATTCATTCTCCATTTTCCATTGAAGAAAAACTCTGGTTCTGGGGTGAACAGATAGAACAACTCTCTGCAGAATATCCTATATTGAAGGACATTTGCAAGGGTTTGAAGAAGAACCAATATCCAGCAGCGGTGTTCGTGGGTGGCTTGTTCTTGATGACGCTGATGACTCGTTGCACCTATCGTTTCTATCATCGACCAGAAGAGTTAAGGCGACTGAATGGATCTACCATGATTATAGGCGACCCAGCATCAGGAAAGAGTTTTGCCACCCGACTTTACAAACTCCTGATGACTCCTATCTTTGCAGCCGACAAGGTGGGTAGGGATGCCATCAATGCCTATCGAGAGCTGATGAAGACCAAAGGGGCCAACAAGGAGAAACCTAAAAAGCCAAAGGTAGTGGTGAGGATTCACCCAGCTCGAACCTCTAACGCCCAGTTTATCCAAGACATGGTAAACGCTGTGGAAGTGGTGGATGGCGAGGAGATACAGTTGCACATGCTGACTTTCGATACCGAGTTGGATAATACGCTCTCTATCCAGAAAGGTGGCTCCTGGATTGACAAACTCAGTTTGGAACTGAAGGCTTTCCATAACGAAGAGGATGGTCAGGCATATTCCAATGTGGACAGCATTATGCAGGACTTTATTGTGACTTGGAACTATGTCTATACGGGAACGCCCATCGCTCTGAAGAAGAAGGTGAATGAAAGCAATTTCGGTTCCGGCTTGGCTACCCGTTTGACCTGTATTCCATTGCCATCTACCAATTTCGAGATGATGGAACGTGTGGTGACGGTGGATTATGATAGCGACCAACGGTTGAAAGAATGGGCACTCTTGCTCGATAAGATGAAGGGGGAACTGTCTGTCCAGAAGATTGTAGATGAGCTGTATGGCTGGACTGCTCGTCGCATGGCCGACGCCCAAGAGAACGACTCAAAAGCCGACGAGATGCTGCTGAAACGCTGTGCCTATCATGGTTTGAACTATAGCGCACCGTTTATTGTGCTGCGTCATTGGAACGAGCTTCACCAAGATGGTGAGTTCTGGTGTGGGGAATTCAATACTGACGAAACGGATTGGCAATTGGTGGAACTTCTTACGAATATACACTTTGCTTGTCAGAAGCACTATTTTGGCGCTATGGCTGAGATGTATTTCGACAACAGGGACAAAGAAGCATCTGTCAATCACCAGCGTCATCAAAAGACGGTGGAAGCATTTAACAGATTGCCGGAAGAGTTTACTACCGATGACGTGATGCGCTGCTTTAATCTGAAGAGTGAGACTGCAGCCTATACCCGTGTCGGTAGAATGCAGAAAGATGGATTGGCTGTGAAGAAAGACTCTTTTAATAAAAATGGCCACACCAAATCAATCTACAGGAAAACGGGAGTAGTTATGATTGGCTAACTGCACAACCTTACAACTGCACAACTATTCTTTTTAAATTTTGAATTTTATGTTAGACAGAACCAAGAACCTCTCCGAGCACTTTTTGCTCGGAGAGTTGACCAAGACCAGTTTTAAGACTGACGATAACAACGAGCCCCCACTGGAGGTCGTTGAGAACCTGATTGACCTCTGCGAGAATTGGCTGGAGGAACTGAGGTTTAATTATAACACCATTTATGTGTTAAACAGTATTGAGGATTACTACACTTCCAAAGAGGTAGAACCACTAGTTATCAACCAGGGCTACCGTTCCTACCAAGTAATGTTGGCGATGAAGGAAGCTGGGTTAAATCCCAGTCCTACCAGCAACCACATGAAAGGCTGTGCGGTGGATATCCGCTGTGCAGGGGTAGAGCAAGCCCTTCGCTACATGACCATCCTGATAGACATTGCCGACCAGAAAAAACAAGAGTTTGATGAACTTTTTCTAGAAAAGCGAGGCACCGTCTATTGGCTGCACTTTGCAGCAAGACCCAGTGAAAATCGTAGGAAGATTGGGTTTATACTGAAGTGATTAACTATCCCCGCCAGCGGCGGGGGTAACTTTGCCCTAATGATAATCGTAGGAAGATAGGGTTTATACTGAAATAAGATTAGTACATTTCTTTATTCATTTTTTGAGTTGTGTTGATAAGCCGTGCCGTCTGCGAAGATAGCACGGCTTTTTTGTTTCGTCAGCGTGACAGCGTGACCGAATGACAATTGTCTCTTTAGCCAAATAAGGCAAAGTAATTATTATTGTTTTGGTAAAATAAGGCAATTTTATCGTTTTTTTTTATATCTCTACAGAAAAGACGCGTAAACGTGAGATAAACGGATTGCTGCTTGCTGAAGCCTGCCAAACGTGAAGCGACATTGCAATCGCTTGCTTTTACACTAAACGAAATCTTCTTGAATAATAATAGGGTGAAGCCTTATCATGAACAAGAAAGTCAATACCTAGTTGTTGCTGAAGAATCTTCTGAATATAGAACGAAAAAGAAAGCCAATAGCGAGTAACTATTGGCTTTCTAATTCTTCGTCGTCGTAGTCTTCCAGATCTTCTGGCGTATTGTTATACGATAGATATTTCTTGATGGCTTCTTATATTTAATATCATTTTATTTGCTTATATTTGTAGTCGGAATGATTAAAACATAATATCATGAAAGAAGAAAATAAAAACAAACGCGTGTTGCAGGTGGAGCTTGACAACAACGTGAAAAAGGTGGATATCACTGGCAAGGATGCTGATGATAATGTGGTTATGAGGCAGGAACTGAGCGAGGATGATTTGAATCTGGTGACGGGTGGTAATTTATCTACTGCTCTTACTGGAGAACAGTCCGTGATTGGTGGTTTGGGTGGTGATACGAGGTTGATGAGTCTTGATGGCGATCGTTCTGCGTTAGTAAGTACTCAAACTAATTGTCCGAGAATGGGTTTATCTGCAGATGCTGGCTCTGCTGGTACTTCACTATATTCTAGTCCTAGCGAAGTTTATAAGATTAGTTTGGGGGGGTGATGTAAATTGTAATTATAATATAGATAAAATGAAAAAGTTATTGATTAGGTTGGTAATGGTGTGTGCTGCTGTGTTGGTGGCATGTAATGCTAATGGGCAGAGTAAGTATGAAACGGATGTGTTTACCACTAAGAGCGGTAAGAAGGTGACGGTATATGCGCTGATGCATGCCAGTGTGCGCGTGGTGGTGGACGGAAAGGAGATTGAGATTGACCCTGTGCTGAAACTGCGCGACAGGACGGTGGATTATTCGACGATGCCTAAGGCAGATTATATCTTTGTGACGCACGAGCATGGCGACCATTATGATGCAGAGGCTATCAAACTGCTTTCAAAGGATGAAACCCAGCTGATCATGAACAAGCGCTGTGCAGATATGTTTGGCGCAGGACAGGTGATGGTCAATGGTGACAAGTTGCAAATTGCCGATGACTTTACGGTAGAGGCTGTGCCTGCCTATAACTACTCGGAGGCAAACCTGACCAAACATCCTAAGGGACGTGACAATGGCTATATTCTGACCATCGACGGACTGCGCATTTATTTTGCGGGTGATACAGAGGACGTTCCTGAAATGGAGGGCATCAAGGATATTGATGTGGCTTATTTCCCATGCAATGGTCCTACAATGACTGTTGACCAACTGGTGCGTGCCGCAAAGCTTATCAAACCTAAAGTACTCTTCCCTTATCATTTCAGTCAGACGGATGTCAGCGTTATTCCTGCTCAACTGAAAGAGGATGGGATAGATGTCAGACTCAGACGTTTTTAATTGACATAAGGGCTTTGGTGTATAGCTATGGATGTTCTGGAACTAATGAATTGTGACAGGTTTGCTGCTAATGCGGGTTGCAAGCTGACCGAGGTGGATGGACAGCATGCGGTGGCTGAAATGACGGTGACGCCTGACCACCTGAATGGCGGTGGCGTTTGTCAGGGTGGGGCGCTCTTTACGCTGGCTGATTTAGCTATCGCTGCTTTGGTGAACAATGGGGGCAGACTTACTTTTGGCATTAACAACAGTATTACGTTTGTGTCGAGTGCCAATGAGGGTGACCGTCTTCGGGCTGAAGCGGTATGGGTGGCCGACCATCATAAAATTCCTTCTGCTGAGGCAAGGGTGACGAATCAAGAGGGGCGTCTTATCTGTCATGTTACTGGAATGGGATATAGAAAGACAAAATAAAAGCACATTTATTTGCTTTTGTCTTCTGCATGCACTATCTTTGTCGCCGCTATGAAATACCAAGCGGCAGTAGCTCAGCTGGCAGAGCGTTGGCTTCCCAAGCCGAAGGTCGCGGGTTCGAACCCCGTTTGCCGCTCTCTTTTAATTTGCACTTCTTTACGAAAAGGGGTGCAATTTTTTGTGCTTTCGCAAATTGGTTGTATCTTTACGCTGAAATGTATAATAATAAGATTATTATGATTAAGAGGAATATGAAACTGCTGATGGCGTTGGTGGTCCTGTGTGTGACGCAGGTGGTGAGTGCACAGACGGTGGGAAACATCGGGCAGGATGCGAACGGCATTTTCGCTCAGGTGGAGATGAGGATGCGCTATCTGTTGCAGCAGACGGAACAGCTGCGGAAGGTGGAACAGGAGAAGGGGAAGCTGATGCCGCGCAGTGTGGAGAAGGATGGTTCGCTGAGGTTGGTGAACATTGGTGACTGGTGCTCGGGGTTCTTTGCTGGTGAGCTGTGGATGATGTATCGCTATACGAATGATGTGTTTTGGCGTGAGCGGGCGGTGTCGAACACGTGGAAGCTGGAGGAGAACAAATGGAATGACAGCAGTCATGACCTGGGTTTCATGATGTATAATGCTTTTGGCAAGGCTTGGGAGATGACGGGTGAGCAGTCGTTTCGTGATGTGGTGGTGCAGTCGGCTAAGACGTTGGCTACCAGATTTGACGAGACGGTGGGGTGCATCCGCTCTTGGAGCTGGGGCACTCCTGAAAGGTGGAAGTATGCTGTGATTATTGACAATATGATGAACCTGGAGCTGTTGTTTGTGGCTTCTCAGCTGACGGGCGACGAGCATTATCTTAACATGGCTGTGAGTCATGCGAATGTGACGATGCGTAATCATTTCCGTGAGGATGGGTCGTCGTATCATCTGGTGGATTATAATCCTGATGATGGCAGTGTGATTAAGCGTATTACGCACCAGGGGCTTTTTGATGAGTCGGTGTGGAGCAGGGGGCAGGCGTGGGGCTTGTATGGCTTTACGATGTGCTATCGATATACGCATGATAGGGCTTATTTGGAGCAGGCGCGCAAGATTGCGAAGTTCTGGTTCTCGCAGGATAAGATGCCTGATGACTTGGTTCCGTATTGGGACATGCGTGACCCTGCGATTCCTAATGCGCCTCGTGATGCTTCGGCAGCTGTTATCATTGCTTCGGCTCTGTATGAGTTGGCGGGCTATGTTGAGGGGGCAGAGGCTGATGATTATCTGCGATTGGCCAATAAGATGGTGCATTCGCTGGAGAGTGCTTATCTGAATGGGCCTCTGGAAAATCATGGTTTTCTGTTGCAGCATTCTACGGGTAACTATCCGGCGAATGATGAGATTGATGTGCCTATCATCTATGCTGACTATTACTTTTTGGAGGCTTTGCTGAGAAGGGCTGGGAAATAATTGGAATAGGTAGTTTCGTTATAAGCACCTCTTTTTCGTTTTTAGGTTAGAAAGAGGCGTTTTCTCATTTTTTTTTATTATCTTTGTAAACTGACTAACAATGATAAAACTGTTTACGTATGGATAATAAGGAAAAGAAAGCTATCAGCCGACGCCATTTCTTAGGCTTGATGGGAGCTGGAGCTGCAGTTGGCGCAATGACAATGACCGGGTGCGGCAATAAGCAGAATGCCATGTATGACCCCGCAGGACATCACTCTACGCCTGTGCCTACTGACCAGATGACGTATCGCTCATGGCCTAATCTGGACAACGACCGTATCTCTCTCTTGGGTTACGGATGTATGCGATGGCCGATGATCATGGATGCCAACGGCAGACCACAAGCTGTTGATCAGGAGCGTGTGAATGAGTTGATTGACTATGCTATGGCCCACGGCGTAAACTATTATGACACTTCGCCTGCATATTGCATGGGGCTTTCTGAAAAGGCTACTGGCGATGCACTGAAAAAATATCCGCGTGAGTCTTATTATATCGCTACCAAATTGTCGAACTTTGACCCGAGGACGCACAGCTACGAGGGTTCGAAGGTGATGTATGAAAACTCTTTCAAGGAGCTTTCTACTGACTATATCGACTACTACTTGCTGCATGTGATGGGGCAGGGTGGTCTGGAGCCTTCTAAGCGTCGTTTCTTCGAGAATGGCATGTATGACTTCCTGAGGAAAGAGAAGGAAGCTGGCAGAATCCGTCACTTGGGCTTCTCATTCCACGGTGACCAGGAGACTTTCGACTGGTGCATGCAGCAGCATGATGCCGGCAATTATCCTTGGGACTTCGTGCAGATTCAGATGAACTATCTCGACTGGCGTCATGCCGTAGGTGCTTCGATGACAGCTGAATATATGTACAACGAACTGACCAAGCGCAACATTCCTGTGGTGATTATGGAACCTCTGTTGGGTGGCCGTTTGGCGAATATTCCTAATCACTTGGTGGCGCGCCTGAAGCAGGCTGAGCCTGAGAACAGTGTGGCTTCGTGGGCATTCCGTTTCTGTGGTTCGTTCCCTAACGTGTATTGTGCTTTAAGTGGTATGACGTATATGGAGAACCTGCAGGATAATATACGCAGCTTTGGTCCGTTGAAGGAACTGACGGACGAGGAGAAGGAATTCCTCTTTGTGACGGCTGACCTGATGCAGGAGTATCCTACGGTGCCTTGCAACCAGTGTAACTACTGTATGCCTTGTCCTTATGGATTGGATATTCCTGGCATCTTGACGCACTATAACAAGTGTGTGAACCAGGGTTACTTGCCTGAGAGTCAGCAGGACGCAAACTACCGTGAGGCTCGTCAGGCATTCCTCGTGGGCTATGACCGTACGGTGCCAAGAATGCGTCAGGCTTCGCATTGTACGAACTGTAATCAGTGTTCGCCTCATTGTCCGCAGATGATTAATATTCCTGATTGGATGAATCGTATTGATGACTTTGTTGAAAAGCTCAAACAAAATACTCTTTAATAATAAAGGCTGCTCTTTCGGGCAGCCTTTAACTTTAGAATAACTACCTGTTCAACTATTGCATAGTTCAAGAGCTGATTCTCCAAGGCTAAAATTTCATTGTTTTTGCTAAGAGAAAATAGACGACCTTCGGTCTTATTTGATTTTCTCTCTTTACGCAAAAACTCGAAATTTATTAACGCCTTTACGCATAGGCTCTTTCACTATGCAGTTGTTTCAAAGTCGGTAGTTTTCTTTGCGGCCAAGAGAATAACTTGATGGTGAAGCCGGCATTCTTCTCTGTAGCGTTAAGAAAATTGCGATTAAGCGAGGGGATAGCCAAACTAGTTTGAGCTATTCCGAGCATGAGCAATTTATGTAAAATCGTGAAAGATTTCCGTTAAAAAACTCAGGCTGTTTGAGCGAAGCGAAATGACGGAGCAGCGAGGGCTGAGTGATGCTTGCATCAGCTATGCCGAGTCGTGATGGAGTTCTGCGTAGCGAGTTTTTGAGTTTTAGGAAAGCTTGTGCAAACCGAACGCAATAAAGCTTGCTTTAATTGCTGAGGTGCAGCCAAGGTTATTCAAAACGAGAGCGATTTTTAGTGGAAGAGATGCAGCCGGCGGAAGCATCAAAGTGTTCTAAAAGCAAAGAAAAAGGCTGCATTTCTGCAGCCTTTATTTTAATTGCGGAAGACGAGGCCTTCGCCAAAGCTATCGACAATGATAGGCTTAGTGCGGTCAATCTCTTCGCCAAGGAGCTTGCGAGAAAGTTCGTTGAGCATGTAGTCCTGGATAGCACGCTTCACAGGACGGGCACCAAACTCTGGATCGTAGCCCACCTCGGCAAGGTAGTTGAGTGCTTCGTCAGTAACCTCGAGCTCCACACCATTGTCGTGCAGCATACGCTTGACGTTGTTCAACTGCAGGTTGACAATCTGTCGTATCTCGCTTTCGTTCAGCGGAGTGAACATGATAGTGTCGTCGATACGGTTGAGGAACTCAGGACGAATCTGCTTCTTCAGCATCTCCATGACATTGCGCTTGGTCTCAGCCAACAGCTGTTGCTTGTTGCTGTCGTTCAGTTGCGCCATCTGGCTCTGGATATAACTGCTACCCATGTTGGATGTCATGATAATGATAGTATTCTTGAAGTTTACAGTACGTCCCTTGTTGTCTGTCAGGCGACCATCGTCGAGCACTTGCAGCAAGATGTTGAACACATCTGGGTGCGCCTTCTCGATTTCGTCGAACAACACAACAGAGTAGGGCTTGTGGCGTACTGCCTCGGTCAGCTGACCACCTTCTTCATAGCCCACGTAGCCCGGAGGCGCTCCGACAAGACGTGAAACGGTGAATTTCTCCTGATACTCACTCATATCGATACGCGTCATCATGCTCTCATCATCGAACAGGAACTCTGCCAACGCCTTTGCCAACTCGGTCTTACCAACGCCTGTGGTACCCAGGAACAGGAACGAGCCAATAGGTCGCTTAGGATCTTGCAGACCTGCACGGCTACGGCGCACAGCATCAGAAATGGCCTTGATGGCTTCGTCCTGACCAATGACACGCTTGTGCAGTTCGTCTTCCAAATGCAACAGTTTCTCACGCTCGCTCTGCATCATCTTGCTCACAGGTATGCCTGTCCATCGAGCTACCACCTCGGCGATATCCTCATCATCTACTTCCTCCTTGATCATCGCCTTGTCGCCCTGCAACTCATGCAGTTTGCGCTGGGTATCTTCAATCTCCTGGTTAAGTTGCTGGAGTTTGCCATAGCGAATCTCGGCCACCTTGCCATAGTCGCCTTCTCGCTCGGCACGCTCGGCCTCGAACTTCAGGTTCTCGATTTCCACCTTGTTCTGCTGTATCTTGTTGACCAGCGTCTTCTCGTTCTGCCATTTGGCCTTGTACTGACTTTCCTGCTCCTTGAGTTCAGCCAGTTCTTTGCCAATCTGTTGCAGCTTAGGTTCATCGTTCTCTCGTTTGATGGCCTCACGCTCAATTTCCAACTGTTTGATTTTGCGGGTGATTTCATCCAATTCCTCAGGAACGGAGTCAATCTCCATACGCAATTTGGCTGCAGCCTCGTCCATCAGGTCGATGGCCTTATCAGGCAAGAAACGATCGGTGATATAACGGTTACTCAGCTCTACTGCAGCGATGATGGCATCGTCCTTGATACGCACATGATGGTGGTTTTCGTAGCGTTCCTTCAGACCTCTTAATATAGATATGGTGTCGAGGGTGCTTGGTTCATCAACCATCACTACCTGGAAACGTCGTTCCAATGCCTTATCCTTCTCGAAATACTTCTGGTATTCGTCGAGGGTGGTGGCACCAATGCTACGCAACTCACCTCGTGCCAATGCAGGCTTCAGGATGTTGGCAGCATCCATAGCACCTTCGCTCTTACCAGCGCCTACCAGTGTGTGTATCTCATCGATAAACAAGATGATGTTACCATCTGATTTGGTGACCTCGTTGATGACGGCTTTCAGTCGCTCCTCAAACTCGCCCTTGTATTTAGCACCAGCAATCAGGGCACCCATATCAAGAGAATAAACTTGCTTGTTCTTCAAGTTCTCTGGTACATCACCACGCAGGATACGATGTGCCAAGCCCTCTACGATGGCGGTCTTACCAGTACCTGGCTCACCAATCAAGATTGGGTTGTTCTTGGTGCGTCGGCTCAAAATTTGCAGCACACGACGAATTTCGTCGTCACGTCCTATCACAGGATCGAGCTTGCCGCTTCGTGCTGCTTCGTTCAGATTGATGGCATATTTGTCAAGTGCTTGATAAGTGTCCTCCGATGACTGTGAGTTGACTTTCTGTCCCTTTCGTAGTTCGTCGATGGCACTGGCCAGCTCTTTCTCAGTCATGCCTGAATCTTTCAGTATGGTGGAAGCAGTGCTGTTTACCTTGAGCAATGCCATAACAATGGGTTCGATGGAAACAAATTCATCACCCATTTTCTTGGAAATGTCCTCTGCCTGTTGCAGCACACTATTGGCTTCACGGCTAAGGTAGGGCTCACCTCCCTGAACCTTGGGCAGTTTGCTGATTTCCTGATCCAATCTTTGGGAAACCTGCTGTTCATTCATGCCCAGTTTCTGGAAGATAAATTTCATGATGTTCTCACCAGTATGCATCACAGCCTTGAGCAGATGCACTGGCTCGATAGATTGCTGTCCCTGGCGTTCTACCAGGTTCACAGCTTCTTGCACAGCCTCCTGTGCCTTGATAGTATAATTCTTGAAATTCATAATCTTGATGCTCCTTTCTTCGTTTGTTTTGTGTTAGTTTTCATCATTTGGGGCGCAAATTCTTTGCCAACTGACAATTTCCGTCAAAATGGCTGAACTACATGATTATAGAGCGACAAAATGGCGGTTTCATTGTAATTAAAGATATTTAAGGAATTTGTTTTGTTGTAGTGACGGATTATCATTAATTTTGTGCTGCAAATTATGAATTATTTATTAAAAGGATTAAATTTATAACTATAATACCAAATGAAAACTATTTATGATTACACCGTGAAGGATAGGAAAGGCCGTGATGTTTCTCTCAAAGAATATGCCGGTGAGGTAATCCTGATTGTGAATACTGCTACCCGTTGTGGGTTTACTCCTCAATATACCGAGTTGGAGCAGATTTACGAGAAATATCGTAGTCAGGGCTTCAATATCCTCGACTTCCCCTGCAACCAGTTTGGTCAGCAAGCTCCTGGCACTGCAGAAGAGATTCATGAATTCTGCCAATTGAACTATGCTACCAAATTTCCACAGTTCAAGAAAATTGATGTCAATGGTGATAAGGCTTCTCCACTTTTCACCTTCCTGAAGAGTCAGAAGTCATTTGCCGGTTTCGACATGAATCACCCCATTGCGAAAATTCTGGATGAGATGTTGTCAAAGGCTGATCCAAACTATAAAGATTCTCCTGACATCAAGTGGAATTTCACAAAGTTCCTGATAGATAAGAAGGGTTTGGTGAAGGCTCGCTTCGAACCTACCGACAGTATGGAGGTTGTGGCAAAGGAAATCGAGAAGATATTATAGGGATATTCGCATTGTGTATGTGCCGGCAATTAATGCCAGGCCTAACATGTTGCTAATTTACTCATTAAAAGATAATAAATTAGGCTGCTCAGTTCGAGCAGCCTAATTTATTTCCTTCTTGCCTTTCGTGCAAACTCAAATAGTGCAGGGCTGAGGTGACAATAGCCATCGGGATGCTTGTCGAGATAATCTTGGTGATATTCATCAGCAGCGTAGTAATTGCTTAGAGGCAGTACCTCAACAGCTAAGGGACGGTCGTATTGCTGCGCCACTTCGTTAAACACTTGCTGGATAATAGGCAGGTCTCCGCAATCAGTATAATAGATGCCTGTGCGATAGCGAGTACCCTCATCTTCACCTTGTTTGTTAAGACTGGTTGGGTCGATGGCCTTGAAGTAAAGCTCTAGCAGGAAACGGAGGTCGGCCACATCGGCATCGTATTCCACTTTTACCGTTTCTGCATAGCCTGTAGTATCAGTATAAACTTCCTTATATGTGGGATGCTCAGTGTGTCCGTTTGAAAAACCTGTCTCGGTAGAGATGACTCCTTGAATCTGCTTGATAAAATGCTCGGTACCCCAGAAACATCCTCCTGCTAAATAAATTACTTTTGTATTCATATCACAATATTTGTTTAGTTACATTTACGGGGCGAAATTAGCGAATTATGCCGTGATTTGAAAATTTTCCATTACTTTTGTGGAAACTAATAATTAAGGAAACTATGAAGAAGACTGCTTGGATGGTGGGCGTATGCCTACTGATGGTAATGGGATGCTCTGCAGGGAAACAAGCTACAGAAACGGATGTGCCTGCTTCGGATGCAAGGATACAATATGTAGGTAGGGTTAATTTTACAAACCCTGAGGCGCCGTTGTTTACTTATCCTGGCGTGCAGATTATTGCAGGCTTTGAAGGAACTTCCATTCGCATGAAGGCGAAACCCAAGAGTGCTTTATATATGGCACAGATAGATGATTATAAACCGTTTAAGGTGGATTTCCTTAACCAAGAAGATAGCGTGTTGATGTTGGCTCAAGGATTGCCAGATGGCAAGCATACGGTGAAGCTGATGCATATAACGGAGGGATATGAACTGCGTCCTGAGTTTTATGGTTTCATTCTCGATCCAGGGAAAGACTTGACAGAGGCACCGGCTTTGCCACAGCGCAAGATTGAGTTTATTGGCAACTCTATCACTTGTGGCTTTGGTGTGGAGGCAACGGTGGGAACTGCCCCGTTTGCCTATGAAACAGAGAATCACTACTATAGCTTTGCTTCACTCACAGCAAGAGCATTGGAGGCTCAATATATGGTGGTGGCAAGAAGTGGCATAGGCATTTTCCGTAACTATAATGGTCCGTATGACGGTAATCAGGAAACGGCAATGCCTGCATTGTACAAATATACGAACTATAATGACACAACCGAATTATGGGACTTTAGCCAATATACGCCTGATGTGGTGTGTGTCAACTTGGGTACCAACGACGCATCGGCAGGAAGATATAACAAGACCAAGTTGCGCGAAGCATATGCCTCGTTCCTGCAGAATTTGAGGGACCGTTATCCTGAGGCAAAGATTGTGATGATGAGTGGTTGTATGCTATCTGGACAGCGCATGAAGGACGTAGAAGATGCACAGGATGCTGTGGTAGCTGAAATCAATGAAAAAGGCGACAAAGAGGTATATCGATTTACGTTCCCTGCACAAGATGGAAGTCTGGGTTATGGTGCAAGCTATCACCCTTCGATGCAGCAACAAGAGAAAATGTCGAATGAACTGACACCTTTCTTGCGTGAATTGATGGGGTGGTGACACTCAGCTTTTTACCTGAATGACATCTTTGATGTTGGTGGTGTATTGTTTAGTGAGATGCTCACTCTTCAGGTGCCATTTTTTGTTGTAACCTTGTACGGCCACACGCACCATGTTATGGCCATTCTTGCGATTAATATCATCGATGGCTTTTGTGAGTGCTGCTTGTTTAGTACGGTCAATGGAATCGAAAAGAGATGTTTGTATAGCACTGTCTCGACAAATATCCCACACAATCACGCCTGCTTTCTTATAGAAATAGGTACCTTGTTTCCATTCTGCTCGCAATAGTTTTACGGCATAGGACACAATCTCTTGCAGGTTATTGGTGGGTACCTGCAAGCTAGCACTGCGGTAAATATAACTGGAAGGCACATCTGTGCGAAAACGGCTGGTGTGAGCAAATACCGTAAGGGAAGTGCAACAAGTATGCTGCTCCCTGAGCTTTCGTACACAGGCTGCGGCAAAGTTGGCTACTGCTTCCTCAACATCGTGCAGCGACGAGAGACCCTCGCCCTGGAAACTACGACTGGTGCAGATGCTTTTCTTGTGTGGCAGTTCCTCTACATTGATGCAATCAATACCTCGCAATTCTTTCCAAGTACGAACGCCTGTGACATGCATGAGGTTACGTACCCATCCCTCGCTCTTCTGAGTGAAATCCCAGGCGGTCTTTATTCCATGATATGCCAGTTTATCACGATTATGCCAGCCAACACCCCACACGTCTTCAATGGGAAAAAGATGCAAGGCTTTCTCGCGTTTCTCTTCTGTATCAATCATGCAACAGCTTTGGTAGCCTTTGTGTTTCTTGCCAAACTTGCTTGCCATCTTAGCCAATGTCTTGGTGGGCGCCAAACCTATGGTGACGGGTATCCCTGTGCTTCGCTCAATGTTTTTGGCTAATTGAATGCAAGGCTGGTGCAGTTGTTCGGGAGTACCCATACCGTCAAGGTCGAGAAATGCTTCATCGATGCTGTATTGCGTGAAACCATCGGGGCAGAATTCGTAAAGCATGCGCATCACTCTTCGGCTCATATCGCCGTAGAGGTTATAGTTGCTGCTGAATACTGCAACTTTGTTTTGTTCGAGCACATCCTTTACTTGGTAGAAAGGGCCACCCATCTTAATGCCTAATGCTTTCGCTTCGTTGCTGCGGGCAATGATGCAACCATCGTTATTGCTCAGAATGACGATGGGCTTGTTGCGGAGGTCGGGGTTGAAAACCCTTTCGCAAGAAGCGTAGAAATTGTTGCAGTCAACGATAGCATACATGGTTTACAGTTTACAAATCATAGTAAAAGGTAAACTCTTAAAACTTTTGTCTTTTAATATTGTAGGTGACGATGCCCCAGATGATGAAATGGTTTTCTTCTGTAACCTTGATGGGTTGATAGTCTGGATTTGAGGGCATTAGCATCAGACAGTTGTGTGTCTGGTCAAGATGAATGCGCTTCAGGGTGAATTCACCGTCAATGAATGCTACCACAATATCACCCTCACCAGGTTCCAGACTCTTATCGATGATAAGCAGGTCGCCATCGTCAATACCACTATCTTTCATTGAGTCGCCTACACAACGGGCATAGAATGTAGAAGAAGGGTGGTGTACCAGTTCTTTGTTCAAGTCGATGGCTTCGGTTGTATAGTCTTGAGCGGGACTAGGAAATCCCGCTCTTACTCCTTCTTGTGAATACTGTAGTTCCAGATCAGAATCCAGATCTGCAGTGAACATCTCCAACTTTACCTGTTCGCTCATACCAGTTTGTGGATGACGAGACCAGAACGCAGCTTAGGCTCAAACCAGGTAGTTTTCGGAGGCATGATGTTACCACTGTCGGCAATGTCCATCAATTGTTTCATGCTTACAGGGTAGAGGGCCAATGCCACCTTCATCTCGCCACTGTCAACACGACGCTTCAGTTCGCCAAGACCACGAATACCGCCCACAAAGTCGATTCGTTTGTCAGAACGCAGGTCTTTGATTCCTAGTATTTTATCAAGAATCAAATTAGAAGAGATGGTAACATCCAGTACTCCGATTGGATCATTGTCGTTATAGGTTCCTGGCTTGGCTGTAAGGCTGTACCATTTGCCACCTAAGTAAAGTGAGAAATTGTGCAAGCGAGCAGGCTTGTAAATCTCTGTTCCTACCTCCTGAATATCGAAGTTCTCCTTCAAGGCATCCAAGAACTCGGCTTCTGTCAAACCATTGAGGTCTTTCACTACACGGTTGTAGTCGATAATAGTCAACTGTGAAGCAGGGAAAGCTACAGCCATGAAATAATTGTATTCCTCATCGCCCTTATGATGTGGGTTCTGCTTTGCCTTCTCTGCGCCTACCAATGCTGCTGCAGCACTACGGTGATGACCATCTGCTATGTAAAGATAAGGAATCTTTGCGAACTCCTCAGTGATAGCATCGATGTCAGCACGTTGGTCAATAATCCAGAACTTGTGTCCGAAACCGTCGCCAGGAGCAATGAAATCATATACAGGTTTCTCTTTCGTATATTTGGCCACAATAGCATCCAACTGAGCATTGTCGGGATAGGCAAAGAACACGGGCTCGATGTTGGCATTGTTCACACGAACATGTTTCATGCGGTCTTCCTCTTTGTCTCGGCGTGTCAACTCATGCTTCTTAATGATGCCATTCATGTAGTCAGGCACATATGCACCCACAACGAGGCCATATTGTGTCTTGCCATTCATAGTCTGTGCATAAATATAATAATTCTCTTGCTCATCCTGCACCAGCCAACCCTTGTCTTGGAACATTTGGAAGTTTTCTGCTGCTTTCTGATAAACACGAGGGTCGTGTTCATCGGTGCCTGGCTCGAAATCAATTTCCGGCTTGATGATGTGATACAGTGATTTTTCATTGCCTTCTGCCTCTTGACGAGCTTCCTCAGAGTTCAGTACGTCGTAAGGTCTTGAAGCGACCTGCTCAACAAGAGCTTGGGGTGGGCGTATGCCCTTAAATGGTTTAACTGTTGCCATATTTTTCAGATTTGTATTTATTCAGAACTGCAAAAATACAAAACCCTTTTCGGATTAAAAAGGATATTGCCAATATATTTTCTAAATAGGAATGGTCGGTAACTTTTCAACCTCTATTTTTTGTTATTAAAGAAATAAGGTGTATCTTTGCGCCTTGTTAAATAAGTGAACTACTAAAATAAGGGTAAAATGAGTAAGAATTTTGCTGAATATACCAACTTTAATCTGTCGGATATCAACAAGGAAGTGCAGGCTCAGTGGGAGAAAAACCACATCTTCGAGAAAAGCATGACAGAACGTGAAGGTTGTCCTTCATACGTGTTCTTCGAGGGACCTCCTTCTGCTAACGGTATGCCTGGCATCCACCACGTGATGGCTCGCTCCATCAAAGATGTTTTCTGCCGATTCAAAACCATGAAAGGTTATCAGGTGAAACGTAAGGCCGGATGGGATACACACGGACTGCCTGTTGAGTTGGGAGTGGAAAAGGCACTGGGCATTACAAAAGAAGATATTGGCAAAACCATTACCGTAAAAGAGTATAATGCCGCTTGTAGGAAAGACGTGATGAAGTTCACAAAGGAGTGGACTGACCTGACTCACAAGATGGGCTACTGGGTAGATACAGACAATCCTTATATCACATACGATAATCGTTATATTGAAACTTTGTGGTGGCTGTTAGCGCAGTTGCACAAAAAGGGTCTGCTCTATAAAGGCTACACCATTCAGCCGTATTCACCAGCAGCAGGAACAGGTTTGAGCTCACATGAATTGAATTTGCCAGGCTGCTATCGTGATGTGAAGGATACTACTGTAGTGGCACAGTTCAAGATGCTGGATCCAAAGCCAGAGATGGCAGAATGGGGTACTCCTGTGTTCATCGCATGGACTACTACCCCTTGGACTTTGCCTTCTAATACAGCACTTTGCGTTGGTCCGAAGATTGACTACGTTGCTGTGCAGAGCTATAATAGCTACACAGGTGAACCTATTACAGCTGTACTGGCAAAAGCGTTGCTCTATACCCATTTTAACCAGAAAGGCGAGAATATGCCGTTAGAAGACTACAAGAAGGGTGATAAGGTAGTACCTTTCAAGGTAGTGGGCGAGTATAAGGGTACCGACCTGGTAGGTATGAAGTACGAGCAGTTGCTGAAGTTTGTGAAACCTATAGAGGTGGATGCTGAAGGTAAGTGGCATGAGGCTACCGACAAGGCGTTCCGTGTGATTCCTGGTGACTATGTAACGACTGAAGATGGTACTGGTATCGTGCATATTGCTCCTACCTTTGGTGCTGATGATGCTTTTGTGGCTCGCAACGCTGGTATTCCACCTGTCTTCATGTACACCAAGAAGGGTGAGTATCGACCTATGGTAGATTTGACTGGTAAGTTCTTTGATACTGCCGATTTGGACGAAGATTTCGTGAAGCAGTGCGTTAACTACGATATCTATAAAGAATACGAAGCCCGTTGGGTAAAGAATGCCTACGATCCTCAGTTTACTGTGAATGGTAAATATGACGATAAAGCTGCTGCTGCCGCTGAGAGCTTGGATATCTATATCTGCATGAAGATGAAGGCCGACAATAAGGCATTCAAGATTGAGAAGCATGTGCACAATTACCCACATTGCTGGCGTACCGATAAACCTGTGCTTTACTATCCATTGGATAGCTGGTTTATCCGTTCTACCGCTTGCAAGGAGCGTATGATAGAGTTAAATAAAAACATTAACTGGAAACCGGAAAGTACTGGTACAGGGCGATTTGGAAAATGGTTGGAGAACCTGAATGATTGGAACCTGAGTCGCTCACGTTATTGGGGTACTCCACTGCCTATCTGGCGTACAGAAGATAATAGTGAGGAGATTTGCATTGAGAGTGTTGAGCAACTTTACAATGAGGTAGAGAAAGCTGTGGCTGCTGGTGTGATGACCTCAAATCCATACAAAGATGCTGGTTTCAAACCAGGCGTTTATACTACAGAAAACTACGACAAGATTGACCTGCATCGTCCGTTTGTGGATGATATCACTTTGGTCTCTGCATCTGGTAAACCTATGAAGCGTGAGACTGATTTGATTGATGTGTGGTTCGATTCTGGCTCTATGCCTTATGCCCAGATACACTATCCGTTTGAGAACAAGGAGTTGCTCGACAGCGGCAAGGTATTCCCCGCTGATTTTATTGCTGAAGGTGTTGATCAGACCCGTGGTTGGTTCTTTACGTTGCACGCTATCGCCACAATGGTATTCGATAATGTGTCGTTTAAGAACGTAATATCCAATGGTTTGGTACTCGACAAGAACGGTGAGAAAATGTCGAAGCGTTTGGGCAATGCTGTAGATCCTTTTGGCGTGATTGAACAGTATGGCTCCGACCCTGTGCGTTGGTACATGCTTACCAACTCATCTCCTTGGGATAACCTGAAATTTGATGTGGACGGTGTAGAAGAAGTACGTCGTAAATTCTTCGGCACTTTGTATAATACCTACTCATTCTTGGCTCTCTATGCTAATGTGGATGGATTTAAGTATGCAGAGGCAGAGGTGCCTATACAGGAGCGTCCTGAAATAGACCGATGGATTCTCTCTGAGTTGAATTCGCTGATTAAGAATGTGGATGCCAACCTCAACGATTACGAACCTACTAAGGCTGGACGATTGATTCAGGACTTTGTTAACGACAATCTAAGTAACTGGTATGTGCGACTGAATCGCAAGCGCTTCTGGGGGGGTGGCATGACTCAGGATAAGTTGGCTGCTTACCAGACACTTTATGTATGTTTGGAGACAATAGCCAAACTGATGGCACCGTTCTCACCATTCTATGCCGACAAGCTGTATATGGATCTCATCGCTGTTACGGGCAGAGATCATGTTGAATCGGTACACCTAGCTAAATTCCCTGAGTGCGATGAGAACTTGATTGACAAAGAACTTGAGGCCCGAATGGAAATGGCTCAGCAAATCACTTCTATGGTGTTAGCTTTACGCCGTAAGGTGAACATCAAGGTACGTCAGCCACTGCAGAGTGTGATGGTGCCTGTAAACGATGAGGCACAGCGAGCTCATATTGAGGCCGTGAAAGACCTTATCAAGAATGAGGTGAACGTCAAGGAACTCAACTTCGTAGATAATGCCACTGGTATTCTGGTGAAGAAAGTAAAATGCGATTTCAAGAAGTTAGGTCCTAAATTTGGCAAGCAGATGAAGGCCGTAGCTGCTGCTGTGACAGCTATGAGTCAGGAAGATATCAACCGTATGGAACAAGAGGGTAAGTTCTCCTTCGTCCTTGATGGCGTAGAGGCAGTGGTAGAAACTGCTGATGTGGAAATCTTCAGCGAAGATATTCCAGGATGGCTCGTGGCCAACGAAGGAAAGTTGACTGTGGCTCTTGAGGTAACCATTACTGAGGAATTGCGTCAGGAAGGAATTGCCCGCGAATTGGTAAACCGTATTCAGAACCTTCGCAAGCAGAGCGGTCTGGAAATTACTGACAAAATCAACATAATCCTTTCGAAAAACGAGAAAACCGATGCAGCTGTTGAAGCCTATAGGGAGTACATCAGCAACCAGGTGTTGGGTAATAGTCTGACCTTGGTGGACAAGGTGCAGGATGGTGTGAAACTCGATATGGACGAGTACGAACTTGAAGTGAGAATTGAAAAAATATAATTTACCTTAATCTATAAAAACTATTGGTTATGGCAGAGAAAACAAGATACTCCGATGCTGAATTAGAGGAGTTTAAACAGATTATTCTTGAGAAATTAGAAGTAGCCCAAAAGAATTATAATCAGATGATGGCTAGCTTGAACGGTTCTGACAGCAATGGTATTGAAGACACATCGCCTACTTACAAGGTAGTTGAGGATGATGCTTATGCCTTATCAAAGGATGAAACCATTCGTTTGGCACAACGTCAGCAGAAATTCATTCAGAGTTTGCAGGCTGCATTGGTACGTATTCAGAACAAGACCTATGGCATTTGCCGTGAGACAGGCAAGTTGATTCCTGCTGAGCGTCTGCGTGCAGTTCCTCATGCTACACTGAGTATTGAAGCGAAGAGAAACCGATAAAAAGAGGCGTTGAACGCTTAAACAAGAAGATGAATAAAACTGTTAAAATGGGCAGCATATCAGTTATTTTGATTTTGCTGCTGTTGCTCATAGACCAATGTCTCAAGATTTATATCAAGACTCACATGTATTTGCATGAAAGCATACGTGTGACTGACTGGTTTTATATCTTCTTTACCGAAAACAACGGTATGGCGTTCGGTATGCAAATCTTTGGGAAACTATTCCTCACCTCGTTTCGCATCATTGCTGTAGCTGTCATCATTTGGTGCTTGTATAAGTTTGTGAAAGCCAATTTAAAGCCCGGGTTCCTGGTGTGTGTGAGTCTCATTCTCACTGGTGCATTGGGCAATATTATAGACAGTGTAATCTATGGTGTTGTGTTTAGCGAGAGCACATTTTCACATATTGCTACATTTGTGTCTCAAGGTGAAGGATATGCTCCGTTGCTGTACGGCAAGGTGGTGGATATGTTTTATTTTCCTCTTATTGAGACCGAATGGCCCACCTGGATGCCTATCGTAGGTGGGCAACATTTCGTCTTCTTCAGTCCTATCTTTAATTTCGCCGACTCCTGTATCTCTGTTGGTATCGTGGCGTTACTCATTTTTTACGGAAAATATGTGAACTATGCCTTTGAGGTGTTGAAAACCAAGAAGTCATGAAATTCATACGTATCATACCGATTAGCCTAAATGTGCTATTCCTGTTGGCATGCATCTTGGCTTGTGGTCCGGAAAGACCCAAAGGTGTGTTGAGCGACAGCAAGATGGAGGAAGTGCTGTATGACTATCACAAGGCAAAGGCTTTGGGAGAAAAGTTATCGCCGAATGATAAGTACAAAGCAACGCTTTATTACCTCAATATCTTTGAGAAGAATCATACCACAGAAGCAGAGTTTGACTCTACCTTGTCTTGGTATTCACACAATCCTGAAGCTTTCGATAGGGTTTATCAGCGTGTTATCAAACGAATCTCCGATGAGAAGACGTTACTGGAACGTTCTATTGCCATTAGCGGACAAGGTGGCGGTGTTACGCAAAGTGGTGATAGTGTGAATATTTGGTCGGATGTACCGATGTTCAGCCTCACTAATCATCCTTACAACAACAGGATTTCTTTTGAATACCAGACTGACGCTAATTTTGAAGAACAAGATACCCTGCATTTCAATGCTCGTTTCCGTTATTTTCATGCTAACAACCGTTTAGTCAATTCGAATGAAGCTGCCGTAATGGCGCTCTCTATTCGCTATCGTAACGACAGCATTATCAGTCAGATGCATTATATTATGGGTGATGGAAAGCACAAATTGACATTACAGAGCGACAAAAATGGAAGAATACGCGAAGTCTATGGCTTTATCTATCTGCCTGAACAGAACGAGAACCGTATGTTGCTGGTAGATAGCATCTCTCTCATCCGCATGCACGCCAGAGAGCACTAATTAACCTCTTCTGCGAAATTCCGCACAAGTAATAGCTGTGGCTACAGCCACATTCAGCGATTCAGATGTTTCGCGTCCAACAGGATAATTGGGGATGTAAAGTCTTCTGTTTATCAGTTTCCTCACTTCAGCCGTGATACCATTACCCTCGTTGCCCATCACAATCAGTCCTGTAGGGCTTAAAGGCTGGTCATAGATATTATTGCCATCTAAGAATGTTCCATATACAGGTATTTCTTCCTTTAATCTGCCAAGCAGCTCAGAGAGATATACATAGTGCAGATGCACACGAGCCATTGCCCCCATTGTGGCTTGTACTACCTTGGGACTGTACACATCTACAGTGCCTTGCGAGCAAAATATATGCTCGATACCAAACCAGTCGGCTATGCGGATGATGGTACCTAAGTTGCCAGGATCCTGCACGTCATCAAGCGCTAAGCATAGTTGGTTATCAATCACAGAGACATCTGTCTGCTCTGTGCGTTGTTCGAAGACGGCTATCACTTGTTGGGGCGTTTTCAACAGACTGGCACGTTCAATCTCACTCATGGTGGCTGTATCTGTTTCATCGGCCTGTAGGGTTGGGTGTGCCGTCAGCCAATCAACTGTAGCAGCAATATAACGACAATGGAAATAACCCAACAAATCGCCTATCAGTTTGGGCCCTTCCGCCACAAAAACACGCTCTTCACGTCGCACTTTCTTCTGCTCCAGCGAACGTATCCACTTGATTTTATTCTTCGATATCGGCATAAGTAGCTTTTTTCAATGCAAATATACTGCTTTCTAAGAAAAAACCGTTAATTTTACAACCGAAAAAAGATTGACAGAAGCTCTCATGATGCTGAGCAACGATGGGTGAATACATAAGACATAAGATTTGGCTTGGGCTATGGGCAATGACCTTGCTTGTGGCGGCAGGTTGTTCATCCACCAAATATGTTCCCGATGGAACCTATCTGCTCGATGAGGTCAATGTATCCAGCGACAACAAAGAGGTGAAGCCTGCCGACCTCAATATGTTTATTCGCCAGCAGCCTAACACCAAATGGTTCAATTTGATAAAGACACAGCTATACATCTACAACATGTCTGGACGCGACACTACCAAGTGGGTGAACCGAGCTTTGCGAAGAGTAGGTGATGCTCCTGTTATTTTTGACTCTTATGAAACAGAGCGTTCGCGTCAGGAAGTGGAAAAAGCAGTTCGCAACCTGGGATATTTGGGGGCATCGGTCGATGCAGGAACTCAGTTGAAAGGTACCAAGAAAATAGTGCTTTCCTACGATGTGAAGACGGGTAGGGCATATAAGGTTCGCTCCATCCAGTATGACATTCCTGATACTACCATTTGGAACTATATGCGACAAGATTCTGCCGCCACATTGCTTAGTGAGGGTATGAATATGGATATCAATGTATTGGACAATGAACGTGCTCGCATCACCACTTTGCTGCAACAGAAGGGTTACTACCGCTTCAACAAGGAATACCTCACCTTTTCGGCTGATACCACTCGTAATACTTATCTCATTGACCTCACCATGCACCTCGAACCCTATCGGGTGAATGCTGACAGCATGCAGGTCAACCACCCACAGTATTATATCAATCAGGTACACTTCCTTACTGAGTATAATGCGCTGGATAATGGTAACAATGTGCAGCCAGAAGACTCAATGATGTACAAAGGTTATCCTGTGTATTATAGAGGCAAGCCCATCATCCGGCCTCGTGTGCTGGTGGGTAACCAACGCTTGCAGAAAGGCGAACTGTATAATGGAAATGATGTACAACAAACCTACCAGAACCTCAATCGTTTACCTGTGTTGCGCTACACCAACATCCGCTTCGAGGAACTGCAACGTAATGACACATCGCTGGTGGATGCTTATATACAGCTGACAAAAAATAAACTTCGCTCAGTCTCGTTCGAGGTGGAAGGAACCAACTCGGCTGGTGACTTAGGTGCTGCTGCTGCTGTGTCACTTAGCAACCGCAACCTGTTTCGTGGTTCTGAAACACTGACCCTTCGTCTCAGGGGTGCCTACGAAGCGGTATCAGGCTTGCAAGGTGATTATCGCAATGAGAGCTATACCGAACTGAGTGCCGAGGCATCCATCAACTTTCCTCGCATCTTGTTTCCTTTCCTGAATCACGGTTTCGTCAACCGCATACGTGCCAACACGCTATTCGAATTGCGCTATAACTTCCAGCTACGCCCCGAGTTCACTCGCATCATCGCATCTACGGGTTGGAGCTATCAGTGGAGTTTCAAGCAACAGCGCCTTCGTCATCGCATTGATATGGTGGATGTCAACTATCTGTATATGCCTTGGATTCATCCTGATTTTAAGAAGAAATATCTTGATGACCAGCAAAACTATATTGTGCGCTACAACTATGAAGACCGTCTGATTGTGCGTTCGGGCTATACCTTCATCTATAATAGTCGTGGTACAAGCATGGCGTCCAATGTTTTCAATGGAACATCTTACACGCTGCGTACCAATATTGAGGCGGCAGGCAACTGGCTATACGCTTTGGCAAAGATCACCAACATGCGTAAGAATAAAGATGGCGAATATGCTATCATGAACATCCCGTTTGCCCAGTACATCAAGGCCGATTTCGACTTTGCAAAGAACATCGCCATAGATAACCGCAACTCCATTGCCTATCATTTGGCGTTCGGCATCGCCTTTCCTTATGGCAATGCAAAGATGATTCCGTTCGAGAAACGTTATTTTGCTGGTGGTGCCAACAGTGTGAGAGGTTGGTCAGTGCGTAGCCTCGGACCAGGTTCATTCCCTGGTGATGGAAATTTTATGAATCAAACGGGCGACTTGAAGATGGAGGGCAGCATTGAGTATCGTTCCAACTTGTTCTGGAAGTTGGCAGGTGCCATCTTTATCGATGCTGGAAATGTGTGGACGCTCCGTGATTACGAAAGTCAGCCTGGTGGCCAATTCCGCTTCAATAAATTCTACAAGCAGATTGCCGTTGCCTATGGCATAGGATTCCGCATCGACTTGGGCTTCTTTATCCTCCGCTTCGACGGTGGTATGAAGGCCATCAATCCTGCTTACGAGAGTGGGCGTGAGCGTTATCCTATCATCCACCCTCGCTTCAGTCGTGATTTCGCCTTCCACTTTGCTGTCGGCTACCCATTCTAAACATTGACCGCAATTTAGAACCTTATAGTCAACAAATAGCTATTGGTTTCCCAGCTTATTGCAATTACCGCCATCATGAAAAAAGGCTGCATTTCTGCAACCTTTTATTAAATATTAGCTAACTGGCTTATATGTTGGAACCAACAGCTTCATGCATATCCAGCCGATTAGATAGGCAACCGAACAATAGCAGAAGATGATAAAATATCCGGCAGGCTTTCCCTGGAAACCCATGAACACCATCTGTGTGGTTTCAGTATAGTCGAACAACTTACCTGAACCATAGTTGATGAGGAACGAACTCAAACCACCGGCAGCACTGTTCAGACTTGTAATTGTGGCAATGGCACGATGAGGGAACAGGTCGCTACCCACAGAATAAAGGTTGGCCGACCACGATTGATGTGCTGCACCCACCAAACCTATCAAAATGATAGGAAACCAGTAAGAATAGTTGCCTAAATGTTGTGCAAACAAACCCAGCAGTGGAAACAGGGCAAAAATCAGCATTGCCCTCATGCGGGATTTATATGCATTCCAACCAGTACGGTTGATGATGATGGTAGGGAGTTTTCCGCCATAGATCGACAGCATCGTAATGGCATAGAGCACGAAAATCAACAACTGTGCTGTTGGGTTGTGAGAAGACAGTCCATAGACATCCGACAGATAGGCAGGTGTCCAGAACAAGAAAAACCACCAAACGCAATCAGTTGTAAACTTACCCAAGAGAATTGCCCATGTCTGGCGCAACTTCAAACATTGTAAGACAGTAAATTTTGGCAAATTGTCCTCTTCCTTTGGTTCATCCTTCTGTTCAACGCCATCTTGTTGGATATAAGCCAGTTCGGCAGCATTCACACCCTTGTGTTTTGTAGGTTTGTCGTAGATGAATACCCAGAAAGCCATCCATACAAAACCCATTGCACCAATGATGATAAACGCCATTTCCCAGCCGTTGCCCACGCCAATATTCTTGAAATAGCGAGCCAGCAGAGGAATGCATAGGGGAGCTATCAGGGCGCCAACTGTAGAGCCTGCGTTGAAGATAGAAGTAGCAAACGCACGATCCTTTTGTGGGAAGTATTCAGCCGTTACCTTCACAGCCGATGGGAAATTGCCCGCTTCACCACAAGCCAATATGATACGTGCAGCGATGAAGAAATAAACACTCACCATTGCAATCATTGAAGCCGTTTCACCAACGGCGCCCACCATACCCGCAGCATCATCAATTCCTACAATCTGTTTGGTAGCCCATCCGCAGGCAGCATGAAGACAGGCGCCAGCCGACCATACGCCGATGGCCCACATATATCCTCGTTTAGTGCCGAGCCAGTCGATGATACGACCAGAGAATATGTTGGCAATAGCATACACGATAGAGAAAATGGCCGCTACATTACCATAATCAGAATGACTCCAGTGAAATTCTGGTGCAATGAAATCCTTCCAGGTAAGTGAGAGAACCTGACGATCGAGATAGTTCACGGTAGTGGCAATAAACAGCATGATGCAGATGAGCCAACGCACATTGCTCATTTTCGATTGCTGGTCTTTTGTGTTATTCATCATATTGATATTTTAAATTCGATTTACTAACAAAATTACAATATTATATCTTTCTTTGCAACATTTTGCAAAATAATTTTGATTTTTGCTTGCAAGAATGAAAATTATTCCATATCTTTGCAACAAATTCTTAAGGTTAATAGTTTATAAGTTCTATTTAAATAAAGATTTTCACATATTAGTAATAGGTAAAAAGCATAGGTTAGTTTTATTAGGTTATATTGATGATTTGAGACAAGTTTGGTTACTTTCTCAAAAAAAAGACAGGGGAATACGTGAGTATTTCTCTTTCTTTTTTTATGGAAGGTAATACTGTCCTTTATTGCGAGTATTCCAATAGCTGACAGCATGCTTCGGACATACATGATAGCAAGCCAGGCAATTAGTGCAAGTACCATCGTGGTGCCATGAAGGCAGCGCCGGTTCTTTTTGCATGCTTATGTTTCCTACCGGACAAACTTTGGCACATTTCCCGCAATGAATACACAAATCAGCATCCACCTTGAAAGGCTTGTCGGTAATGAGCCACTTGTTGAAAGTCATCCCCAGTACATAAGTCTTGGTAAAGGGTAGTGTACCTTTAAAAACCAGTTCCTTGCCAACACATCGCTCGTTGATGAGCTCAATAAAACCTTTCAGGTCCTCACGCGCCTTGGCCATTTTGTGCTGCACTACCTCTGCTGTGTCAGTCTTGAACCCAGGCAGACACACATAACTCTCAGGCATGACGAGCGAAAACACACTGTCGGCATGCAGTCCTTTCTGGTGCAAAGCCTTCTGTAGCTCCTTCATGCATTGCCCAATGTCATCGCCACAGGTAGTAAGCGCATAACAGTAGTGCCCTTCGGCATTGATTGACAAACGACTGATGAAGTTGCGTACAATCTTTGGAGGCATCCATCCGTGTGTAGGAAAGCAAAAGCCCAAGCGTTCGCCCTCCTCCAGCACATAGTGGCAGTCACCCTTCATCTCATCGGGGATGAAGAGCAACTGTTCACCTGTACCTAAAGCCAACTGGACAGCTGCCCAGCGTGTGTTTCCTGTTCCTGAGAAATAAAAGATCATGCTTAGCTTGATAATCGGGGATACAGGTTAGTCCTTCAGTGAGTATGTCACCGTAGTGACAACGCGAAGCTTCTTGATGTAAGGTGTTGTTTCATCACGATCTTCAATCGAGAAGGTACCCTGCGTAGCCTGCATGATGCCGCCCAGACGGCTGTTGCTGTTCTCAGCAAATTGCAAAGCAGCCTGTTCAGCATTCTTGATGGCTTCCTGCATCATCTTGAGCTTCATTTCCTGGAACTCGGTAAAGTCATAATTAATGTAACCCTCATCAATGGCAATGCCCTGATTCAGTAATTCGCCAATCTTTCCAGATGCCTTGCGCACCTCGTCCACCTTCTTAGTCTTTACGGTGATGCTGGCAGTCATCTGATAGCGGTAAGGCGATTTGTTCTCGCTCCACATATTACTGTTTCTGTCATATACCGTTGGAGAGTTCATGGTGATTTCGTCCTCACTCAGTCCGTTGTCTTTGATGAAACGCACAATGATGTCACGCGTCTTGTTCACACTCTGGTAGAGCGTAGGCAGGTCGTTGCCCTGTTGAGAGAAGCTCAACGGCCACGTTACCGTATTGGCAGGCACCTCATTTTCAGAGAGACCCTTTACCGTCACTTGTCTGTCTTTGTTCACAAAATTGTCAATACCCGCCTTTAGGCAGTAACCCATTACAACGAGGCCCAGCGCAACAATCGCAGCCTCAATAATTCTGTTTCCTTTTTCCATTTGTTATAGTTAATTTAGATTGTTGTCATTCATTTACAGTTATGACGCAGTCGCGCATCACCCCTTAAAATAGTCGTTTGCCTTTTCCAGCGTTTCCGGCTTGCCGATATCAAACCAGGTAATGTCTTTCAGTTCGTAGCCCCGCAAATGCAGTTGTCGGCACACCGACAAGTAAAATGGGATAATAGAGAACTTTCCCGTCCACTGAGTACCTTCCCCCATATATTTGAATAAGGAAGGAGATATCACATGAATGCCCTCGAAAGCCAGTTCGCGATGCAGTAGTGCATCCTCGGCAAAGCCTTCGGGTAGCACCTCGCCAGTAGTATGGTTCTTCCATCCTTGCAACCTCATCTCTTTGTCGAACAACAATTTGCGGTTGGTCTTGCGGTCGCTCACCAGCAAGGTAGCATCGGCACCGCTCCGCACATGACTGTCATATACCTGTCTTAGGTCGATGTTGCTCAGAATATCCACGTTGTGTACCAGAAAAGGCTCGTTGCCCTCCAGGAAAGGTCTTGCTTTCAAGATACCGCCACCCGTATCCAGCAATACGTCGCGTTCATCGCTGATGTGAATATCCATCCCAAAGTTGTCGTTCTGCTGCAAGAAATCAATAATCAGCTGACCAAAGTGATGGATGTTGACAGTCACGTCATCAAAGCCAGCCTCTTTGAGTCGCAGCAGTGTGCGTTGCAGCATCGGCACGCCACCCACAGGCACCAATGCCTTCGGCATCGAGTCGGTAATAGGTCTCAACCTTGACCCAATGCCAGCCGCAAAAATCATTGCCCGTTTTCCGTAGCCCATTTCTCCATTATCAATATTAGAAATACAAACTATCTTGCAGCAAATGTTTGCTGAATGTTCTGTTCACGGTGAATCAGATTGATTTCCACCCCAAACTTCTCGTTCAGGTGTTCAGCCAGATGTTGCGCTGCATACACCGAACGGTGCTGTCCGCCCGTACATCCAAAGCATACCGACAGGTTGGTAAATCCACGCTCCACATACCGCTTCACCGAAGCATCCACCAAAGCATAAACATGATTCAGGAAGGTCAGAATCTCGCCGTCCTCCTCCAGGAACTGAATCACAGGCTCATCCAGTCCTATGAACGGCTTGTAGCGGTCATACTTGCCAGGATTGTTCACCGCACGGCAGTCGAAGACAAAACCACCGCCGTTGCCCGTATTATCATCAGGAATGCCTTTCTTGTAGGCAAAGCTCATCACCTTCACCACCAATGGTTTTTTCTGCTGATCCTTAAACTGTTTCAGTTCGGTAAGCTGTTGCAGCACCTCACACAGGTAAGGATACTCAGGGTAGGGGTGTTTCAGCAACTGACGCAGGTTCTCCATCGCAAACGGAATGCTCTGCATGAAGTGAGGCTTCTTCTCGAAATAGCCCCTGAAACCATAGGCCCCCAATACCTGCATCGTACGGAACAGCACGAAATGTCTCAGCTGCGAGAAGAACTCCGCCTCGTCAATCTTGCGATATACATGCAAGACACCCAAGTATTCATGCAGCAGTTCCTGACGCAGACTTTCTGGATAGTTGGCCTTAGCTTGCCACAAGAACGAAGCCACATCATAATAAAAAGGTCCCTTCCTGCCCCCCTGGAAGTCAATCAGCCACGGTTCGCCGTTCTTCACCATCACGTTTCGGCTTTGGAAGTCGCGATACATGAAAGATTCAGATGAATGCTGCAGCAGCACTTGAGCCATACGCTGGAAATCATCTTCCAGCCGATTCTCCTGAAACGCCAGGCCCGTAGCCTTCAAGAAACAATATTTAAAGTAGTTCAAGTCCCACAAGATACAGCGTTCGTTAAACTCGGCCTGCGGGTAGCACACACTGAAGTCCAGTCCTTCGGCACCCCTGAACTGCACCTTGGCCAGCAGACGTATGGTTTTTTTCAGCAGCGTCTTCTCCTCGTCGCTGAACTGATGCGTCAGTCGTCCTTTTTCTATGGCCTTGAAGAGCAGCAAGTCGCCCAGATCCTCTTGAATATAATACATCTGGTCATCGCTTTCCGCCATCACCTCCGGCACAGGCAACCCTTTTTTCCTGAAATGCCTGGCCATCGTCAGGAAGGCCCGGTTTTCCTCTTGCGATTCCCCCTTGACGCCAATCAGCGTAGGCTTTCCTTTCAGTCGGAAATACAGACGGTTGGAGCCCGACGACGGCATTTCCTCTATCTCCTCGGGTTCATGTCCTGTATAGGAAACATACAGTTGTCTTAGTTTTTCGTCAATCATTAGTTCTGTTCATTCTTAATCATTTCATACAGTCTCTGCATCAGCACGCGGTGATCCACCAGCAAGTTCCAGATGCCGTCCTCGCTCAGCACGCCCCTTCGCAGACTCTCAGGCAGCAATCCGTCCTCATCGGCCTTCAGGTCGGCTTTCCATTCCTCACTGCCCAAGTATTTGTTCAGAATCTTCAGGTCAGAGCACATCATGTCCCACTCATCGAGGGCATACTCCATAGATTTCAGTATTTTTCCCGCCCTGCGCATCCGCTTTTCCATTCCTCTGATACGGTTCAAATTCTCTTTCATATACTTTCCTCCGTAAGCAAGATATTTATATTCTTTGTAAAGGTAGCTATTTTTTTCTGTTTAGACCATTGTTTTCAGTAATATTTACTAAAAAACATTTTTCTCTTGTTCTGTTGTGTGGAAAAACATACCTTTGTTGCCGAAAATCATTCACGAATTTAAAATTAGAGAAAAATGAAAACCGCAATTATTACTGGTGCCAATAAGGGCATAGGATTTGGTATTGCCAAGCACCTCGGCCTGAGTGGCTGGCAAATCGTTATCGGTGCACGCGACGAAGCTCGTGCAGAAGCTGCAATTAGCAGTTTAACATCATTAGGAATCAAAGTATTAGGATGGGTAAATGTAGAATTGTCCGACCAGGCAAATTTAGCACAGGCAGCAAAGGAAATCAGCGAGAAATATCCCACATTAAGCTTGTTGGTCAACAATGCCGGCATCCCAGGCGACATGAGTGTCGATGGTCTTCACACCCAAATGCAAGATATCCGTCAGACCATCGATGTCAATTTCACAGGCACATTCTACTTCACCCAGCAGATGATGCCCCTGCTGACGAAGAATCACGGCAGGATAGTCAACATCACTGTGCCATCAGAGATCAGTCCTTATTGGCATCCATTGGCATATGTAGCCAGCAAGGCAGCGCAGAACGCCATGATGGGCGTATTGGCGATGGAGTTCCAACAGAACAACACACCGCTGGAGATATTCTCCGTTCATCCGGGGCCCACTACCACCGACCTCAATGGCAACATGGCCCTTCCTGGTTTCCACGACATCGATACAGTAGGCAGCAAGTTGGCCGCGCTCATCAACGACGGACAAAACCATCAAGGTGAGTTTGTTGAGTTATATCCCATTGTAAGGGAAGACTAACGCATGTTGGATCGTATTGACGCCTCGTTAAAAACCAGTTGGGTTATTGAAATCCGCCTAACGCCCATGAAAAATCAACTTCAAACCATTAGTCAAATCCTCAAATGGGCCAAATCCTCAAATGGACATGAAAAACTTCTGCAACTTGAATTGAATTCATGTTCCCGTCTATATAGGAGAGGCTTGCCTATGCTTTTTCCTCCTGTTGCCTCCGCAAGTTCCTCTTCATTGAGTTCCTGCTTCATCACAACCTGTTCATTATTGTCCATACCAGTGATAGATACTTTCTTTACCTCGTCGTCTATTTCGATAGACAGGGTGCGTTTGTCATTTTTCTGTTCTTCCATAAGTAATTAACATTTTATTGGCAATAAAGCAACGAATTATTTATGAAACTACCAAATTTATAAATGAATAATAATTATAAATGTCAACAGAATAAGCCGACAGAGTTCCTTTCGCCTATATTTATTTAATCTGATTAACAGATATTAACATTCGTTGCGGTATGAGAACCAAATTATAGTTGTACTTTTACCACATAATTAAACTATTTTTCATTATGAGAAAAAGAATCATTTGGTTGTTTACCGCCGTCATGGTGAGTGGAGCAATAATCACAGGGCTGACATCGTGCAGCAAAGACGATGACATTGATAACAGTAAACAAGTGGTTGTCCTGCTTCCCGACGCTTCCAGTATAGACCGTTGGGCTATTGACAAGACCAACCTTGAGAATGTAATGAACATGTATGGTTTCAACACCACTTTCTACATTGCTCCTGAGACAGTCGAGGGTGCAGGGCAACAAGTCGATCAGCTGAAGACAGCCATCAATGGCGGAGCCAAATATATAGTGTTGACAGCTATTGACTATAAGAAAATCAATGAGTCGGGGTTGCTTGAACAGCATCCCGATGTCAAGGTGGTGTGTCATGACCGTTTTGTCCTTGACAACCCCCGCATAGCATATTTTTCTTCAACTGATACCAGGGAAATTGGGCGCATGCAGGCAGTGTTCCTCCTCAATCATTTCCATTCTACAGGTGCATCATCCATGACCATTGAAATCCTTGAAGGTCCCGATACCGATGTCAATGCCAAAGATTATTATGAAGGAGCTATGGAACTTCTCAAGAAATACATAGACAGCGGAGCGTTGGTTGTTAAGAGCGGCAAGAAAGACTATCTTCAGGTCAAGTCCGACAGTTGGAATATAGCCGACGGCAAGAAAGCCATGCAAGACCGTCTTGCCAGCTACGAAGTGGGTGAGCGTCCGGACATGATTCTTGCTGCCAATGACAATATGGCCCAGGGAGCCATTGATGCGCTGACAGATGCAGGCATTACAGACATGCCCGTCATTACGGGTCAGGACAATACCCCGATGGGGCAGGCCAACATCAAGAACGGCAAGCAGACCATGACCATCGAGAAGAACCTGAAGGATATGGCATACAACACAGCTATGATTATTAACAGTCTGATATCCAAATCACCTGTTCATGCCAGTCAAAGCATCTACGGCATTCCTGTATTCTACTCCAAGACTTCCCTTATGACAATAGACAGCTATTAAGGATTATAGGGACGGTTCTTTTGATCTGTTTTCCCCAGACAATCCCCATCGCATGGTGAGGATGATGTCTTACATATAGATTGGATCATTTCCAAGCAACAGGCAATCCCCCAACAAGGGGGATTGCCATTTTAGATGTTCAGGGGTCCATGTTCCATGTATCATAACGGACCGTACCCCATGCATGAAGTCGTGCTGATGGCAGTCAGTGCTGCCGTAAGAACCGATATTACCAGTTGGATAACCGATTTCCAAAATTCCTTGTTCTTCATAGCGATTTAGATTTAAGTTAATAATAGTTGGATTTTTACTGCCCTAATCATACCCCTCTGCCCCTTTGGGGCTCCTCCCCTGACTCAGGGGAGGAGCTTTGAGAACTGTCCCCTTGGCTGCTCCCTTTACATGGGGTGGAGCTTTAGGGAGCTGCTCCCCTGATTTATAAGGGGAGCTGTCCGAAGGACTGAGGGGTGATTAAATCTGCATATCGCTGCCACCACCGTTGCCGCCACCGTCGTTGCCACCAGTGTTACCACCAGTTGAGCCACCAGGGTTAGTGCCAGTGCTAGGCGTACTGCCACCTGAGCGAGTGATAGCCACTGCGGTAGAGATAGGAGTGAGCGTCTGCATCTTGCGAATCTTGCCGTTCACGGTCACTGCCTGCGTGTCCACGATGTTGCGGAGAACCAGCGAGCAAGCCTTCTTGAACGAAGGACCACTGATGTTGTCCAGTTTAGAGGTGTCAGGCAAGAAGCGGATGTGAATAGCCTGTACCAGATCGTTAGGGTCGAGGCCATCCATTTCGGCGATGCTTGACACAGCTGCATTCTTCTTCACCTCAGCGGTAGGGTAGAATGTACCCAAGTTGCCCAGCTGCACAGGGATGCCTTGTGAGAGCAGTTCTGGCAGACACTCGGTGATTTTAATCAGCACACCCTCCAAGAGGTCGCGTCCGTAAACGCTGCCGTGATCAGTCATGTGCTTTGCGAAGCCTCGCAGAGAGAGAGTCTTCTGCACATCCACCTCAGGGAAATACTTCCCATAGGCTGGGCTCTTGTCGTTCTTGTTTTGACGGAGATTGATTCCCATCGAAATTCTTTCTTTTGCCATTTGTTTAGTTGTTTTTGAAGTTAAGGTTTATGCGACGAAATACACCGAGTCGTCGCTTCTCGCTTTTTTACCCCTCTGCCCTTCGGTCACCTCCCCTTTGCATGGGGGGGAGCTTTTTGGGAGCTGCTCCCTTTACACGGGGAGGAGCTTTGAGAATTGTCCCCTTGGCTGCTCCCCTGATTTATTAGGGGAGCTGTCAGCTTGCTGACTGAGGGGTATGGGTTTGTTCATGAACTGCAATCAAGACTCTTTGCTTCGTCACCCCCGTGGCCTTTGGCGGTGCCGTTGCTTTGCGCCTTGTTTTTGACTTCCCCGAAGTAAAAGGGCTTTTTCACCGAAATAAAACAATCTTTTTCCCGAAGTAAGCCTTTTATTCAGATGACAATGCAAAGATACAACATCAATATTGCGGGTTTCGAATGTTGGGGCGTTTTTTTTCAGTTTTTTTTCAGGGGACAAAACATGTGGTCATTTTGGTCATTTGGTCATTTGGTCAAAATCGTTTTCTGGTTGTCAAAATCCGCACTATTAATATAAATATATATATTTATTTAATAGTGAGCAAATGACCGAATCCGAAAATGAAAATGACCATTTTGACCTTGACCACTTTGACCTGTCTTTTCCTGATTATGGTTGACAGTTTTTTGCTCTTTTCCTGATGTGGTTGACAGTCGTTTTCCTGAACAAGTTGACACTTTACTGGAATCGTTGACACTTTTACTGAAAAGGTTGACTCTATTTGAGATAGGCTTTATCCTGAAGTGACAAAAAAAGGCAGCTATCTTCACAGACAACTGCCATCAAATTAATTCATTCATAACAATGATTCTATAAATCATAGAAACACAATGCAAAGATAGTGAAAGTTTTTTTATCTCCAAATATTTACACAATATTTTTTAAACCCCGTCTGTTATATGTAAAGTAACGACGTCATTATCTCCAAATAATTGCTGAGTTTTGTGGGATAACTTTTAATTACCCACTCTTTTATTATTCTATTTTAATTAGAACACTAATTTGCATAAGCATTGTGATTATGTGATGATTTCATTTAAAATCAGCTAATAAAAGTAATATATTTGTAACCTAATAAACGTATAAGAAATGGCAAATAGAAACATCATACTCCTACATATTCTGGAGTCAGACACATACGAGTTCTACGGCTCACCAGCCTCGTTATATGACAGGCATGAGGCCAAAGAACTGTTGATTGCCCAGACAAGTCTGAACAATCATTTCAGTAAGCAGGCAGCCCAGGGCAAAGAACTTGTTTATAAAAACAGCTATTGCGAAATCCGCAAGGGCGAAATATATGTGAAACCCACTACGAGGGGTAGGAAGAAGGAGAGTTGAAATGGAGTGTTGGTTAGTAATTGACGAATAATACTGATGAAAAGTCTGCGAAGATATCTTTCTTTTTGTGCCCTCTACAACATTTTCTACCCTGAAATCGAGGAAATTTATCTATGCATCAAGGTGCCACCATTCTCCTGCATGTAATTCTATGTATTCAGACTCTGAATACCAATCATAATTATTCCAGTTTGTTGAATCACCAAATACTTCTTTCTTAGATATAAATATTAGCCAATGGGTGGAACAGAGTATTCCACCAAGCCAATGTCTGTACTCATGCTCATTATCAGGGTCATTCTTCAATGCTTTAAGCATCTGCTCTGTCTTAATCCATTTATTGTTTTCCATAGTTTTTTTCGACAAAAGTCGTAGATCCTTCTGGAACGAACAAATTATTTAGATCAAGTTAGATCGAATTTTATTTTTTTACGCATTAGTACTATTATCATACTCTTAATCTACATCAAAGTTGTAAAAACAAAGATGCTATCTTTAGACCGTTGTTCTATAGATAGCATTTTATTAAAATTGCAACATGAAAACAGATGTAAATATAACCTTTGGTAAACGCGTTGCAGAATTACGTAAGAAAGCAGGTTATTCACAGGAACAATTTGCATTTAAGTGTGACGTTGACAGAACTTATATTGGTACTATTGAGCGTGGTGAGAAAAGTCCAACGTTGAATACTATTGTCAAGATAGCCAATGCTCTAGGCATTTCGAAAAGTGAGTTATTTGATTACTAATTATACATAACTATGACTGCAGAAGAACTATTTAAGACCGTTTTTTCAAAGGCTAAAGAATTTGGTCTGATGGAAAAAAACGAGGGTCGCAATATTACGGACCCAAAAGGAAATACGATTATTCGTAACAATCTATTTGACATTTCCTTTAATGATGGATCAGCATTCTTCGCTTTTCTTAGTAGTGATGAAGAAACTACGGGCCCATATTCAGATTTCTCTTTTGTCGTTTTCCCAGATAAGAAAGATGATGTATGTATTTGTGTTGTGGCGCTAGGAGTTGGTTCTTCAGGTTTTAGAAATGATTATCAGCTAGCTTCTCTACCAGGATTGCGTAGATCGTTCCTGAAACTTAATTCTCAGACAAACTCTTTTTTCAAAACATCATTTGATGATATTGAAAGTTCCTCTTCCGATTTGTTAAATGAGATAAAAGCTCATTATCCACTCCTAAAAACAGTCATAGAAAGTTATAAAACTGTCCTTCCTGCGAGTCAAATAGTCGATTTTAGAGAAGACGATAAAGCACTTGAGATTATATATAATTGGCTAGCAACTTATGCCAAAATTCGTTCTTGGGGAACTGTAGCCCAGAAAAAAGTAATAGAGACTCAGCTTGACAAGTTGCCTAAACCAGAACTTCCTAATGAAGAGGAAGAAGCAAGAAAGTTGTTAGGACAACGTAAATACGTAGTGTTACAAGGTGCTCCTGGTACAGGAAAAACATATACAACACTAAAGATCGCAAGCAAATATGACGAGGTTTTCTTTGAGCAGTTCCATGCAGAGACAAACTATTCTGATTTTGTTTTTGGAATAGAGCCCAATTTAGATCCTGACGCTAAAGAAGTAAAGTTTAAGAAGAAAGAAGGTGTCCTTTATAAAGCTATTAAATATGCTGAAGACAACCCAACTAAAAGTGTTTTGCTAATAATAGATGAAATAAATAGAGCAAATCTTTCTAATGTACTTGGACCTGTTTTTTATCTGTTTGAGTATCAGTCTGGAGTAAGAAATGTCAAAATAAAGGTGGGTGATATGGAGCTTGAAAAGTTACCAGAAAACCTACATGTTATAGCTACGATGAATACAGCCGATCGTAGTCTTGCTGTAGTTGACTTTGCCCTCCGTCGTCGTTTCGCATGGTACACTCTTCGACCTCATGAAATTAGTGTGGTTAGTGGAATGGCTTTTATTAAGAAAGTCTATAACAAATTTGCTGATATCTTCTTTGAATTTGCCACAGACGAAGAATTGAATCTTCAACCTGGTCAGTCATATTTTATTGTCAGCAAGGACAACAAAGATGAAGAGATGAAAGAGCGCATGATTTATGAGTTAATGCCTCTAATAAAAGAGTATCTTGCAGAGGGTTATCTGCTTAAGGCAAAAGATTCTTTCTGTGATCTCTTCTTAAAAGAAACAGGAAAACTTATGTATGAGTAGTACTCGAACATATTCCTTCGGAAAAATTCCAACTCTTTCATCTGTATATTGGTCAAGTGATAAATTAAAACAGAGTTGGAAATGGAGTGATAGATCAATGGAATCGGTCATGCAGAGATTTATTGACCAAAATCAAAAGAATTTGTCATATTTGGGTATTGTTTCAAGCATTGAAACGATTAACGGAAAGCCCTCAATAAAGCTTACTACTTCAAAATATATAGGAGCTATCCCTATTATTTCACCAATGAATGGCAAGGCTGTTGGGGATCTTGTTGTAACAGGACGTTTTGGCGAAAATGCAGGAGAATTGATAACACTATTGGATAGCAGTATAAAACCAGAATACTCAGATGAATTCCATTTAGTGCAAGACTCGCAAATGACACCACCGATCTTCATCGAATGCTGCAAATATATTGATACTTATTTTGAAGCCGAACGTTTAAAGTGGCAAAAGTTTACTAATGTCACAAAAACTGAACATCAACCCGCTGGTTCCACACTTTGGGACGACTATCACCAGCGTAGTTCAATTAATCCATTAGAATTTTCGATTTTCAACAATAAATGTAATATTTTAACCACAAATCATCCAGAATGGGCACAGTTGAATTATGTTTTGAAGATTGCTATATTTGAATTGGAATCTACGCGTGCCCCTCACCGTATTCGCTCTATTTATGCTAACCGCATTACTCAACTAAAGATACGACTTCGCGAGAAGACCGTTCAACCAACAGACACCATAAAGAAGCGTATGTCCGACCCTTTTGTTATCAAGAAGTTAAAAGATCTAGCAGTTGTTATACTTAACAATCGATCAAATGAGAAATTGGCATGGAGAATGGATTATGCAGAGTTCTTTGAGCGCTATGTTCAGTGCTTGTTATGTGATGTTTCAAAGAAAAAGGGTGCTCGAGAAATAGATAATCCTCATTTTGGAATAAGCGTAAATAAACGCCCACAATGGAGCCTTAATTATCTTGAACCAGACATTGTGTTGCAGAAGAATATGGAGCAAATAGTAGTTGACGCAAAGTATAAAAGTCATATTTTCAATTGGGAGGATGATAGTGAAGAACTTAAAGAAACCTTCCGTCATGATTTTCATCAGATTCTGGCTTATTGTTCTATGAACACAATGCCAACGAAACAAGGAATTCTTGTTTACCCATTTAGTGATTTTGCATGTCACAAAATGAAAGTGAACAGCCCAATTACTCATTCTGATGCCATCGTCTATCTTGTTGGTGTGCCAATTGAGAAGAAACGTATAGAAGAAGTCAAAGAAAAATTGAGCAATATTATCACTTTCTCCGAATCATAGTACTTTTATTATTATTTCGTGTTTTGCATCCATGAAACAGATAGAAGTAGTTGCAGCAATTATTCGTAAGGGTGATAAGATATTTGCCACCCAAAGAGGGTATGGCGATTTTAAGGATTGGTGGGAGTTTCCTGGTGGGAAAATGGAAGCTGGGGAAACTCCTGAGAATGCATTGAAGCGAGAAATAAGAGAGGAATTATCGACTGAAATCAATGTAGATGATTTTCTTTGTACGGTAGAATATGACTATCCACAGTTTCACTTGACGATGCATTGTTATATCTGCTCATTGCAGACGGAAGCATTGCACCTCAATGAGCATGAGGCTGCCAAGTGGTTATCAAATGACGAACTTGATAGTGTGAAGTGGTTGCCTGCTGATTTGCAGATTATTGATGCTATTAGTTTGATGCTGAAGAAATAATTTAATACAAAAAATAATATGTGAGTAAGTGTATTTACAAATGTAAAGTCTTCAACGCCACAGAAAACGGATTTGGATAGATAGTCGTGATCATGAGAACAAATCAAAAGATCTGTAATATGACTACCGAATATAGAAATTCAATAGCAACTAGCAGTAAGAAGAATTTGGAAAGACTGAGAATAAATTTCTTCCCTGCGTTTTGCCCTGCTGCCATTTTATATAATGTAAAAGTAGGGAAAATGTGATGGGACTGACTGATTTGTGCTTTATTGAGATTGACCATATAAAGACTGAAAAGAAGGTTGATATGGCTATGAGCATTCTTCGTGATGACCGTAATGTGTTGCTGGCTTCACGTTCTGTTTCTGGGAATGGAATTCATATATTGGTACGCTATCGGATTAAAGATGAGGATGTTGCGCCACAGATTGATACTATGAGCCCTAAAAAGATGCAAAAACAATATAGATGGGTATTTGACATCTTGGGTAGGCAATATCAGGAGATGCTTCAGCTGAAGATGGTATCGGATGATATGGATCTGAGGTTTGACCCGCAAGGCAACTTCATCGAGGAGGTTGACTGATTTTGTCATTTTCCGTAGTATCCTATGAAGAGTGGGCACAAGGTTTTGGATTCCACTATGGCATAGAAGAAGGGATGGTCGAAGCGAAGAACGATGGGTTCGGGTGCGGGACCTATCGATGTGTTCTTAGCGATGATGTCAGTGATGGCTGCTGCCTCTGCTCCTTTTTCATCCATCAGGAAGAAAGTTTTCTGTAAGCATGAGATGTCAGTAGTGGGGAACATGGTATTGAAGAAATGCATGTCATCTGCTGCAAACGTCAGCGATGGGTTGATGTTTGCCATATATCTAAATAGCTTGTCTTCGGTATATTCTGAGGTGAACTTGGGGACATACAGCTTGATGGGACTGTTGGTTGAGACAACAGGGGTCTGTGTTTGGCTTGAGAGCGATAACAGGAAACCTTTGACGTCTGCTATCGCATCCTCCATCTTTGCCGTGGGTTTTGGCAGGATGAGCATCATCTTAAATGAATGGTCAACAAAAGGCTTGAAGACTGCCTGTATGTTAGGCGATTCCATATAAGTGGAGGTGGTGCTTTCATGCATCATGTCTATCTCTTCGGACTTTCCATCGTCATAATAGAAAGGCTGTTTGGTGGTGAACTCTTTCTTGAACTCTTTCTCCCAGCTTGACTTGAAATAGACGGCATTCATGAGGTGGAACAGACTTTGGTCGTCGGTTCTCTCAACCATCTTGGGAATGCGGTTATTGGTCTGTTGCGCGCACCAATGATTGATGATGTCCTTGGTTTGTGGATTGCCAAAGTCCACGGCCTCGCTCTTGGCAGCATAGTTGGATGAAATGGCACTGAGGAAGTTGGCATTAGCCGTATATAGCTGATTGTACCAGAATGCATTGGCGCTCTTGAAAATGGCTGACTCGTCGGCTTTTTCTATGCCTTCCATCATGGTTTTGAAGAAATCGTTGATCTGCTCCTTTGTGTAATGCTCCAAACCAAGGGTTTTGAGGACTTCTTTCAAGGTTTCGCCCTCCAAACCGTTGATGAACATTCCCAGATCTATTTCCAGACTAATGGGCGAAATCATCAGGTTGGTGCCTGCTTTACGGTTGGTATATACCTCTTTAAAGAGCTTCCATGAGAACTCTTGCAGCTTGACATTGATGGCCTGCTGGGTTTCATTCAGCAGAACGGGCTTATAGCTGTGACGAGTTACTGGTTCTTCGGGAACTTCCACCACAGGATCTATTACTGGTGTAGGCTCTTCTGGCTCATCAATTATACTGTTTTTACCACCGCAGTTACATAAGCAGAACATGGTTATTATACCAACCAATAAAACATTTGCTTTCATAGTCTTACCTTTAAAATTGCGCAAATCTAATTACTATTGTACTTAATAAATGCAGAATTCGTGAAACATTGCATGATGTTAACATAATTTAACGCAGCACTTGATGCCAACAAAGTTTTTTTTTGCTGTCGGTGAATCAGGATACAGGCAGGCGAGAACGTTCTTATTTTTGGGGAGGGCTTTGGATCTCTCTGCATAACAGAAAGGGCTTGAGCTTGGATTATCCTCGGCATAACAGAAAGGGCCTGGGCCATTCTGGAAACGAGAATGGGTAGCCCTCTTATTTTGGTGAGGGCTTGTGGTGCTGCGGTGTCTGGGGTTCCAGAGGTTCCTCAAACTCTTGCTTGTACGCTGGCGGAACCTGAAGGTCGATGTCGTTGCGATGGGCAAAGATATGCGGAGACATGATCTCTACGCCTTCTTCGAAGAAGCGCCTCAGCAAATTCTGGTGCAGGTTGGAGTAGATGATTGCCAACCTGACGGCATCGTTGGTTAATGCATTGATCTCGTATTCTACGTAATAGTCATCGAGCGAGGTGGTCATCATGAAAGGATGGGGCTTGTGCCTGATGCCTGGTGTTTCGAGGGCAGCCGACTCCATGATTTCCTTCACCTTTTGCCAAGGTACGTCATAGCCAATGGTGACCTTTGTATGGACAATAATGCCGTAGTTCTTGGCGGCAACGGTGTAGTTACTGGTCTGTGACCCCATGAGGTTGGAGTTCTGTATCGTAATGACCTCGTTCTTGCGGGTACGGATGCGGGTAACGAGTATGGTCTTCTCGATGACTTCACCCACAACGTCACCTACCTTAATATAATCACCTATATTGAACAGACGCATATAGGTCATCACCATGCCTGAGACGAGATTGCCGATGATGGAGGTGGAACCCAGTGAGACGATGATACCGATGAACACAGATACGCCTTGGAATACTTCGGAGTTGCTGTTGGGCAACAGGGGCCATATCATGACGAACATCAGCGAATAGAGCAGTACTCTTAATATGAAATAGGTAGGTCTTGCCCAGTCGGGATAGAAACCACTGATTTTCAGTCGCTCGGCCGCAATCTCGTTGCTGATGTAACGGATGAACCTGACGAGGTAGTAGAAACATACCCAGATGACTGCTATCTGGAAGATGCTGGGGATATAGTCGATAACTGCCGTTACGATGTCTTTGAACGGATCCCAGATGTAGCTGAAGATAGTCATTGTGAATGTCTTGGTCTCTGGGAAGATGGAGAATAGCAGGGGTATGCTGAGGAACAACTGGATGACGATGAGGGTATAGCGCACGATGTTGTAGGCTATCATCACCATAACACACTGCCGATGGATGTTCAGGAACTGGTAGTTTTCTGCACTGATGGGGCGCAGCAAGTTGACCACCTTGCGAATGAGGCGTATCCTGAAATGAGCAAAGACCCAGTTGGTAAAACGGATAAGGATGTATTGCGCGAAGATGATGAACGCTGCCAGCAGCAATCCTTTGAGTTTCTGCTTCAATCCATACTCATCGTGCAGTTCGTTGATTTTCTGTTGGATGATAGGCAAGTATTCTTTGGCCAACTCAGTACGGGTCTTATTATGCCAAATACCATCCATATCGGTGAAACTGAGCAATACCTGATGTCCCACCATAATGTCGGTAGAGATATCGTCTTCGTAGGTATAGATGGAATCAAGCGTGAGGGTGAGGCTTTGTCCGATGGAGATAATCATCTCCTTAGCCTCCTTGACGCGTGTCTCTGCCATCATGCCTCCTCTACGGGCGTAGAGGGTTAACAGCGTATCATCGTCGATGATGAGAGGGGCACCAGGGACAATCTGACGGAGCGAATCGACTCGCCTGCGTCGTTGCACCTCAGCCAGTGAGTCGTTCACATATTTCTGTCCTGTGCGTTCCAGTTCCTCCTGCAGGATGATTTGTTGCATCTTGAATTCCTGCAACTGACTGCGAAGCTCTTGCACAAGCGAGTCTTGCGCATTCTGCAGCGAGTCAATCTCTGCTTTTTCCGTCTGAGCTACAGCTATTCCCGTACATAATGAATAGCAGAGCACCAATGCCCATCTCAACAATTTCATCGTTTTTGTTTGTTAATCTCACCAACCGCCACTAATTCCACCATCTTTAGGTTCATTTACTGGCTCACGTGCACCAGGTGGTTTGAATCCTATTGGGATAATATCCAGTTTTCCTCCTCCACCAGACACCTGATCCAAATCTTTTTCGTCCAGATCCTGTTTCATAATTACATTGTTTTCACTGTTCAAGCCAGTGATAATACTTTCTTAACGGCATCATCAAGCTCAATACTGAGAACTCGTTTGGTACTTTCTGGCTCTTTCATGGTTTTAATTGATTAGTGATGTTTATTTTCCGTAAAGTAAAGGCTTTTTTCGTAAACCACCAAACAATTAGGCTGTTTTTCTCTCTGCTCAGTTTTTTTTCATACTTATCGTTAGAGACATACTTTGTGGATGGTCGCAGTATCAGCCTATTTTCTGCATATGCCACATTTGGTGGTTGAATAACGTCTTTTGGTTGATGCGTTGGAAGCCTAACGAGGTGTAGAGGCGCTCAGCATTGGGATTGTCCCTATCCACTAAAAGGCCAACTCGCTGGTGACCCTCGCTGAAGGCTTTGTTACTCATGGCAAGGATCAGTCGGGCACCAATACCTTGATGACGGAACTTAGGGAAAACTGCCAGGGAATCGAGATAGAACTCGCCAGGTTCCGTTTCTTCTGCTACCTGAGGAAGGATGCCTGTCTGTTGCTCTATATAAGCAAGGGTGGGTTGCCTGAGTAGTTGTAACTGTGCGCCATCGTAGCCCACTAAGCCACCGGCTACTTGGCCGTCAACCTCTACTATCAAAGCATTACGATAGCTGTATTGAGAAACTTCCATCTTTGCCAATGCTTCCATAATAACCAATCCATTATTGCCACAATATTGGTGCAACAAGTCTTTGCCAAAGCCCATGCCTATGACTTGGGCAATGATGGGGGCATCTTTGATATTTGCTTGTCGTATTATTGTTTTCATAAGTTAAGGCCTACTACAATTTCACGAATGACTATAATCAACAGTATAAAGATGATAATAACCGCTAATATGGCCATCATTAATGAAATAGCCATATAGAGATAAGTTTTGACAGTGCATTTCAAGGTAGTCCACCAATCTAGATGGAAAAGCTGCTTGAGGTTGCGAGTCATCAACAAAAACTCGATGACAGAACTCATTGCAAATGGAGCACCAATGACCATTCGTGTAGCTATGTCGGAACCAAAGAATGGTATTAACAGCATATCTTTCATGATGAACTGTGAGCCAAAATAGCCCATGATAAATGCGTATTCGCCCGTATTAAGCCGTTTGTTGACACGGGTATGCCTGAATGCTCTACGGACACCAAAGATATAGAATGGAATGGTGGCGATGAATAAAAATGCCTGATTGTCGCCAAACCAACCTCCCAATAAATCGCCGACAGCATACAGAAATGTGCCTGGAGTGTAATATTCGTCAATTCTTTTTTCTAGTTCACTGTAAACTCTTTCTTTAGTATCATTCTTAATGATAGAATCGTTTGCTAAAGAATCAGCAACAGCAGGAATTTGCAGTGTATCAATGTCTGAAGGTTTTGCATCAGCTTGTAGTGAATCTATTTGCTGTTTAGCTGGTTGGTCGTTCTCGCTACTATCGCCTCCGATTGACGCAGGGTCAAAAATATGATTTGCCACGATAAACAAGGCAGCCATGACGATGAGCAAGGAAAAAGGCTTGTGATAGGGCTTTCGCTTGCCTCGGATGAAATCGGCTGCCATGTAGCCTGGACGGTACCACAATTCGAAAATGGTGTGCAGGAAACCAGTTTCAATGCTAAAGAACGAAGAGAAGAAATTAGAGAACGAGTTCTTGAGTGTGATACGTGTCGTATTGGCTGGTTGTCCACAACTACGACAATAATTACCTTCATATATGTCACCGCAGTTTTGGCACACATGTCGCTCTGCCTGTATAAGAGGTTTGCTTTGCTTTCCCCTAATTTGCCTTATATTGAAAGCTCTGCGCCTGGCATCCCATTTAGCAGGAATGAAAGGATTACGTTTGACAGGACCAACTGCATCTTTTAGCAATAACGGCAAGAAAGTGAGGTTGTTGAGTATCTGCCGGTGGGGATAGGCAGAGAGCTCTTCGTAGGTAGTCAAACCATTGAGCACCCCGCAGAAGTCGATGCCCGCATTCTTTGCCGTCTCGGCATCTACCGTACTGTCGCCTACATAGAGTGTGGTAGCCTTATCGGCTTTCAGCTTCTTAAGGGCCGCCTTGACTCCTTGGGGATGTGGCTTAGGCTTCTTGACATCCTCTCCTCCGATGATGACATCGATAAAGTCTTTGGGGAAATGCTTGTCGATAACCGCCTGTATGCGATAGCGGTATTTGGTGGAGATAATGGCCAATTTGGCGCCTTGCTCTTTCAGTTTGGTCAATACAGGTACTGTCTCTGGATACAGCACTGTATTGTCGTTCATATAGATGTCAGCCTCTTGGGTGTATTCCAACTTCCACGAAGCCAGTTGGGCAGGGTCGTTAACTCCAGTAAGAATGGCGAAAGATTCCTCTAAAGTCTTGCCGATGGTGCGCTTGATCTGCATCTCTGTCACATCGAGATAGCCGTGTCTGTGCAACACATGAGTAAAGCACATCACGATTCCACGGGATGAGTCAGCTAAAGTCAGGTCAAAATCGAAAAGATAATAAACGTATTCTTTCGCCATACATATCAATGTTTTATACTACTTTTGTCTATTTAAGGCACCTCCCTTTTTCGTGGGGAGGTGCTTAAAGTGTTTCCCCCTAACGGCTCCTCTGTGGTTTAGGGGAGCCGTCACAAAGTGAATGAGGGGAGTATGACAGTGTGGGTTAATTCAAACCACGGTTTTCCAGCAGACCATCAATCTTTGGATCACGACCACGGAAATTGCGGTACATCGTCATACCATCGTCAATGCCACCAGGAGCGAGGATGTAATCACGGAAACGCTGGGCGATGCTGCTGTCGAGAACATTGCCTGCTTCTTTGTATGCCTGGAATGCGTCGCACTCATAAACCTCAGCCCACAAGTAACTGTAATAGCCTGCGGTGTAGCCGCCACCCATTGTGTGAGAGAAATTAGTGACGCGATAGCGTGGGAATATCTGATGAGGAATGCCACGCTCCTTGAGTTTCTGCTGCTCAAAGTCCATTACATTGAAGTTAGCAGGAATCTCTGTCAGTGTGTGCAGGTCCATGTCAACTAAAGACGCAGCCACCAGTTCGACGGTAGCAAAGCCTTGTCCATACTTCTCGCTGTCCTGAATCTTCTTCACCAATTCCATAGGAATGACTTCGCCTGTCTGATAATGCTTAGCATAGACATTCAGAATTTCAGGCTCTAAAGCCCAGTGCTCGTTGATTTGTGAAGGAACTTCTACGAAATCGCGCTCTACGCCGCCAGTGCCACGATATTGCACATTACGCATAAATGAATGAAGGGCGTGACCAAACTCATGGAACTCGGTGGTGATGTTGGTGATGTTCTGCAGGGCAGGGGTGTCACCACTTGGAGGAGTGAGGCTTGCGCAATTAACCACGATAGGAATTACACGCTTGCCGTCCTTATAGTAAGAACCACGGAAACTGGTACACCAAGCGCCTGCGCCCTTGCCGTCGCGTGGGAAATAGTCGCTGTAGAACAAAGCGATGAGAGAACCGTCCTTGTCGCGTACCTCGAACACCTTGGTGTCTTCCTGGTACTTAGGCAGATCCGTACGTTCAGTAAAGGTCAAGCCATAGAGTTTGTTAGCAACATAGAATATGCCTTGCTGTACGTTATATACCTCCAGGTAAGGACGTACCTCATTGTCATCGATGGCAAACTTAGCCTTCTTCGCCTTGTCCAAGTAGTACATATAGTCCCAACCTTCGGGCTCAAAGCTGTTGCCTTCTTTCTTGATTTCAGCACGGATATCTGCTAACTCTTCGTTGGCCTTCTTCACGGCAGGCTCCCAAATCTGGTCGAGCAGGTTATACACATTCTCATTGGTCTTTGCCATACGGTCATCGAGAGCAAATGAAGCGTAATCGTTGTAGCCCATCAACTTAGCCTTCTCTAAGCGTAATTGGATGATCTTGACAGACACAGCGTTGTTGTCCCATTCGTTACCCTGATTGCCACGATTGTAGTAAGCATCATATACCTTCTTGCGTAAGTCGCGGTTAGTACAGAACTGAAGAACAGGGTTGCAGCTGGCACGTTGCATGTTGAACATCCATTTGCCTTCCTGACCGTTCTTCTTCGCCATCTCTGCAGCACGGTCGATATTCTCCTGTGGCAGACCGTCGAGGTCTTCGAGCTTGTCAACCACAACGAAGGTGTTGTTGGTTTCGTGCAAAAGATTCTGCTCGAACTCCAGTTGTGCCAATGAGATTTCTTTGTTCAACTCAGCCAATTTCTGTTTGTCGGTCTCGCTCAATAAAGCGCCGTTGCGAACAAAACGCTTGTAGTATTTCTCGATAAGCTTGGCTTGTTCCTTGGTGTAGTTCTTAGATGCCTGTTCGTCATAGAGCTTCTTAACTCGCTGGAACAATTTGTCGTTCATGTAGATAAGCGCGCTCATTTCAGAACTTAAAGGAGCAATCTCTTTCTCCAAATCACGGAACTCCTGGGTGGAGTTGCTGCTTGACAAAGGACCAAACACATTGCTGACTTTAGTGAGCAACTCACCAGCATTGTCGAGTGCTAAAATGGTGTTCTCTAAAGTTGGCTCATCAGCGTTGTCTGCAATGCCTATGATTTCTTGTTTCTGCTCTTCATAACCTTTAAGCAGTGCTTCACGGATGTGCTCAGTGGTGATTTCGCTGAATGGTGGAATTTCATATTCAGTGCCGTATTGCTCGGCAAAGAATGGATTAGTAGTGGTTTTCTCACTTGTGCATCCTGCCAGCAAAAGCGTAGCAATTGATGCCATAAACAAATGCTTTTTCATTACTCTTTACTTTATAATTAATATAGATGGAAAAATTGCCTCAAAATTAACAAAGTGGTTTTTTATGTGCAAATGTTTTCGGAGTTTTCGTTATATTTGCAGCATAATAACAGAAATAATGACAGAACAAGACCAGATATTAACATTGCGTGAGGAACTGCATCAGCACAACTATAATTATTATGTGCTGAATGCACCAACGATTAGCGATAAGGAGTTTGATGACAAGATGCGCCTGCTGCAGGACTTGGAGAAGCTGCATCCGGAAATGTATGATCCCAATTCGCCTACTATGCGAGTGGGCAGCGACCTAAGTAAGGATTTCAAGCAGGTATATCACCAATATCCCATGCTGTCGTTGGGTAATACCTACTCGGAGAGTGAAGTGACCGACTTCTATAACCGTGTGCGTGAGCTGCTTGGAAGTGAGGACTTTGAGATTTGTTGTGAACTGAAGTTTGATGGTACATCAATCTCACTGGTATATGAAGACGGTAAACTGTTGCAGGCAGTGACGCGTGGCGATGGTGAGAAAGGCGACGATGTGACAGATAATGTGAAGACCATCAGGAGTATTCCTCTGGTGCTGCATGGCGACTATCCACAGCGTTTTGAAATTAGGGGCGAGATCCTGATGCCTTGGGTGGTGTTTGAAGACTTGAACCGCGAGCGTGAAGCACGTGAAGAACCTTTGTTTGCCAACCCTCGTAATGCTGCTTCCGGTACCTTGAAACTGCAAAACTCTTCGGTGGTAGCTTCGCGCAAACTGGATGCTTACCTCTATTATCTGTTAGGTGAACAGGTGCCTTGTGACGGGCATTACGAGAATATGCAAAAAGCTGCTTCATGGGGCTTTAAAATATCAGAACACATGCGCAAGGTGAAAACTTTGCAAGAGGTATTCAATTTCATCAACTACTGGGATACGGAACGTAAGAATCTGCCAGTGGCTACCGATGGTATTGTGCTAAAGGTAAATAGTCTGCGACAACAACGTCACCTGGGATTTACGGCTAAATCTCCACGTTGGGCAATTGCGTATAAGTTTCAGGCAGAGAGGGCGCTGACTCGTTTGAATCAGGTGACTTTCCAAGTGGGACGAACGGGCGTAATTACTCCTGTTGCCAACCTGGATCCTGTACAATTATCAGGTACCATTGTGAAACGTGCTTCCTTGCATAATGCCGACATCATTGAAGGTCTGGACCTGCATATTGGGGATATGGTGTATGTGGAAAAGGGTGGGGAGATTATTCCCAAGATTACTGGTGTGGATGTGGATTCAAGAGGTTTCATGCTGGGTGACAAAGTGAAGTTCATCAGTCGTTGTCCTGAATGTGGTACACCATTGGTGCGTTTCGAAGGTGAAGCAGCGCATTATTGCCCAAATGATGCAGGATGTCCGCCACAGATAAAGGGTAAGGTAGAGCATTTTATCAGCCGTAAGGCTATGGCGATAGACGGATTAGGCCCTGAGACGGTGGATATGTTCTACCAAATAGGCTTGGTGCATAATGTGGCTGACTTATATTCGTTGAGGGCGCTTGACATCAGAGGCTTGGATCGTATGGGCGACAAGTCGGCTGTGAGAATAGTGCATGGAATAGCCGACAGCAAGCAGGTTCCTTTTGAAAGGGTGTTATTTGCCCTGGGAATCCGTTTTGTAGGAGAAACGGCCGCCAAGAAGCTGGCTAAGGCTTTTGGCAGTATCGAGGCATTGGAAGTAGCCACTAAGGAGCAACTGATGGAGGTGGATGAAATAGGTGAGAAGATTGCACAAAGTGTGGTGACTTACTTTGATTTGCCTGCCAATATAGAATTGATTAACCGACTGAAAGATGCGGGCTTGCAAATGGAAAAACAGGTAGAGGATGAAAGTGAATTCTCTGATAAACTGGCTGGTCAGTCAATAGTAATCAGTGGTGTCTTCAGCCATCATTCACGTGAGGAATACAAGGACATGATTGAGAAGCATGGGGGCAAAAATGTGGGAAGTATATCAGCAAAAACAAGCTTTATTCTGGCAGGCGAGAACATGGGCCCAGCTAAGTTAGAGAAAGCACAAAAACTGGGCATAAAGATAATAAATGAAGATGATTTTCTGCAAATGTTATTATAATTTGCAAATCTATTACTATCTTTGCAACGGTTTTACGAAATTATAGCGTTTTTATGATACAAACTACATTGAGAGGATTGGGCGTGGCGTTGATTACGCCTTTCAAACAGGATGAAAGTGTTGACTATTCTGCTTTGCTGCGTATGGTTGACTACTTGGTTCTGAACAACGTTGATTTCCTCTGTGTGCTGGGCACAACGGCAGAAACTCCTACATTGACAGACTATGAAAAAGAAAAGGTAAAGGAAACCGTGATAGAACGTGTGAATGGCCGTGTTCCCATCTTATTAGGTGTGGGAGGTAATAATACACGGGGTGTGACAGATACGCTGAAGAACGGCAATTATAATGGCGTGGACGCTATACTTTCAGTGGTTCCTTACTATAACAAACCTTCACAAGAAGGTATCTATCAACATTATAAAGCTATATCTGAATCTACAGAACTGCCTTTGGTGCTGTACAATGTGCCTGGAAGAACGGGCATGAACATGACGGCTGAAACAACGTTGCGTATTGCCAACGATTTTAAGAATGTGATAGCTGTTAAAGAGGCATCAGGCAACATGACTCAGATTGATGATATTATCAAAAACCGTCCTGAGGGATTCAATGTTATCTCTGGTGATGACGGCATTACCTATCCGTTGATTACGATGGGTGCTGTGGGTGTTATCTCAGTTATCGGCAACGCTTTCCCTCGTGAGTTTGGCCGTATGACACGTTTGGCGCTACAGGGTGATTACGCTAATGCGTTGACGATACATCATAAGTTTACAGAATTGTTTAAGCTGTTGTTTGTGGACGGTAATCCTGCTGGTGTGAAGGCGATGCTGCATGCTATGGGAATGATTGAAAACAAACTTCGCTTGCCGTTGGTTCCAACAAGAATCACAACGTTCGAAGCTATGCGAAAGATTTTAAGTGAGCTGAATATTAGGTGTTGAAGCAGTTGTACATAAGTTGTTAGCATATAAAAGAAGAGAGGCCGGGATTTCCCGACCTCTCTTTCTTTATAGTGAACAAATCAATAAGTCATCATAGGAGGCAATTCCTTTGCCTGCTCAATCATCTTAATGATTTCCTTCAATACAGGAACACGGCGAACGAGTTTCTTCTGGTTGTTGATCTCAAGCACCTTAGCAGCCAAATTTTCAGCATTGCGGTTTCTCAACTCCTTCACGGTATCTACACCAGCAGCTTCTAACAATTCTGAGAACTGAGGTCCAACACCCTTGATACGGAACAAATCAGCGTGGTTTGTCCATTTCAAGATCAAACTGTCAGCGATACCAGTTTCTTCTGCCAAAGCCTTGCGACCAGCAGGAGCAGCACATTTGTTTAACAATTCTTCGGGCTTAGTAATACCAGCAGCAATCAACTTCTCTGCATAAACGTCACCTACGCCCTCAATGTCGATAATCTTGTAAGCCATAATGGAATTAATTATAAAGGTTAATAATAAGAAATATCTTTTTATCGCCTCAAATATAATTATTTTTCCGAATATAAAAAAATATATTGAATATTTTTTTTCTACTTTAACTCTAAAATTCTGACATTCCTGAATTGCAAGGGCCCTCCTTCACTTTGCAAGGCAATAAAACCTTTGTCGAACTCACCGTCAGCCTCGTTTTGTATAACACCGTTAATCTTGAATGTCATGTGTTTACCCACACACTCAATATCAGCTTCGTTCCATTCGCCAAATGGTTTCTCTGAAGGATTCTCAGCAATGCGGGCCTTGATACCAAATTCTCCACGCTGCATGGCACCTTCCACTTTATAGCCACCTAAGCCAACAACCATTCCGGCATTTCCTTCAGCTAACTGACACTCTGCTCCGGCAGGCCAAATCTTGTCGCCTGGTTGTACTCGCTGGAAGCATCCGCTGTTCTTGGTTGCCTTATCATCTACCCAGCGCCATTCCACATGCAGGCGATAGTTGCCAAACTGACGGTTGGTACGCATGTAGCCAAAAGGATTGCCAGATACGTTGATAACACCATCCTCTACTGTGAAGACTTCCTCTGGCTTCACCTCGCTTGTAGGATCTGTAAACAAAGTCCAACCGTTGAGGTTACGGCCATTGAACAATGCAAACTCTGTAGGAATCACTTCGGGAGCAGGATTGCCAGTAGCAGGCTTGAGTTCCTTTACCCATACGTTACGGAACTCTAATGGGCCACCTTCGCTTTGTAAAGCAATGAAACCTTCTGTGAGATCGGTCTCGGCTTCGTTCACCACCTTTCCATTCAGGGTTACGGTAAGGTGACTTCCTTCTGCTTTCACTTCTACGGTATTCCATTCACCAACAGGACTTTCCAGTCCATCTTCTTGCAAACGAAGTACACGTTGAGGTCCTCCGGGAGCTTCTACTTTATTTGCAACGCTGCCCATCAGGTCACCTATGCTGCCCACTTTCAGCTGTACCTCGACCATAGCCGGCCAGTTTTTGTCACCTTCCTGTACACGCTGGAAGAATCCACTGTTTGAGCCTTTGCCGTCTGTCCAGCGGAACTCTGCATGCGCTACATAATCAGCATACTTCTTAGCTGTACGCATATAACCATAAGGCACACCAGTCACACTGATAACGCCATCCTTTACAGAAAACACCTCTTCGGGTGAAACATCACTGGTGGGATCAGTAAACAGTACCCAACCATCAAAGTTCTGTCCGTTGAACAGAACTTCCTTGCCTTGATCACATGAAGTGCACAAGGCTGCCAGCATAGTAGCTGCTAAAAATAGTTTTTTCATACTCATTAAATAATAATCATTTATCTTGTTTATCTCTATATTTTACAAAACCTGTATCTGTATTGTTGGACCGTTCATTTTCCGGGGTGTCTGTATCAGATGATTTGTCCTTTTTCTTTCCCCTCCAGAAAAACAGTTCGTTCCAATTGTCAAAGTCTTTTTTGAAAATAACACCCAGCCCTTGTGTGGTAGGATTGGTACGCACGAAATAGCGATCGTTGGTCTGGTTGTAGGCTTTCAGACGTATGTTACCCGACTGGTTGATGAGGAGCTGAGCGTCAAAATCACCCACAAAGTTGGTATTTGACATCCGGTTTTCACGATAGCCGAAATTACCATTAATCAACAAACGGTTGTTAAGCAACTGTCCCGACAGGATGCCTTCTACCTCCAAGTCGTTCCAGCCATTCTGCCCAGTACTCAAGTTGGTGCCAATATTCCAATTGTTGCTGTTGATGACATTGGACAAGGCGTTGTTCAATTGTCCTGATAGGGTAGATGACACTACGCTACTCATCACATTAGAGTTTTGGGATATATTGACATAATCAGGCGTATAGAACTTACCAATACTAAGCAGATAAAGAATCTGCATATTCATCTGTTCCTCAGTAGGGATATAGTTCTGAACCAACGACTGCACCTCATCACTCTCCTGAGGCAGTTCGAGACCCAGTTTCAACTCAGGCTGCGTCATGTTGCCTGTGATGTCCAGAAGACAGTTCACCTTTACTGAAGTCTGGTTCACAAACGAACTGGCATTTGGAATAAGGTCGTTCAGCGAGGCAGAGTTTACTGTATATTTGGCGTGCCAGTCGAGCTGAGCATTCATCGGATCACCACTGAAGGTAAGTGTGCTGCCTTCCTGCAGTTGGAGGTCTTTACGGATAATCTCCTGCATACTGAGCTTATAGACACCTTTGTCCATCGTATAGGTGCCATACATGTTGAAGTCACCTTTGTTGTAATAGTTGGCTCGCAGACTTCCGGAACCTGTAAAACTAATGTTATCGCCCACAACAGGATCCATGATGATGCGAAAAGTAGCATCAGGCGTCACATCCGCTAAGATGTTCAAATAGGTGTCCATCGTGTGTTCTTCCTCTTCCGTTTGTTCTAATCGCTTGGCCTGCTCGAATATGCTTGGTGGGATGGAGTCGAGGATGGCACGATGCGGCGTCTTGTCATGAAATGTCACAAACTGACTGCCTGAAGCAGTAGTGACACCATCCTTGACATAGCTGAAGGTGGTGTTGCGGTTGGTGGTAATGGCTGCATCGATGCGCATGCCATTGTCCTCGTTACCATAGATATGGGCGTTTCCAGTTCCATATACTGTTCCATAGAAAGGATAATCGATGGAAGGCTGTGTGTTGAGTACCAACATGTTGTTGATGTCAAACCTCAAGTCGAAACGTACATCAGAAAAGTTTCTCCAGTGTATATATCCATTCAAACGGCCGTCGTGATCACCCGAATGATCGGTCATGTGGCTATTGCTGAAGGTAATGCCATCCTGTTTTACCACAATACTGTCGCGTAAGACAAAGTTGGTGTTCAGCATACCAATCTTGATACTGGCCAGTGCATCGACTTTCTTTTCGGCCTCTACATTTAGTGCCTTGAACTTACCGAAGAAGTGGATATCGCCCCACACACGCCCATTGAAATCTGGCGTCACACCACCCAAGAAATGTTGCAGGAAGCGTAGGTTGGTACCTCTGGCATCTACCATCAAATCGAGAGACGAAGTGGGTTTGATGGGGTAAACATAGCCATCAACATGAGTAAAGGCAATAGAATCTTCGTCAATATTGGCCTTAATATATAGACCTTCTTTCTCATGGTGCCACTCACCGTGAAAATCCAAATCACCAATTCGATAGCCCTCGGTTCCAAAGTCCTTGACTCGAAGATCGGAGTAGAGGAACGGTTCTTTCAGTACGCCAACAGCAAAAGATTTGCCGGTAGCATCACCATCGAAAGACACACCTTGGTCAAGTATCTCGAAAATATAGGTGAGCTGCATTTCGTTCATGTCAATAAAGACGGTATCTTCATGAGATTCGGAGATGTCACCATTAATCTTGAGGTACCTGTTGTCTGCCTGCGTTACCAAGAAGTCATCAACGTGGAAACGCTTGCCCTCAATAGTCACTTGTGAGCGATGGATATTCCACAAGGTATCGTTGATGATGACATTAGAAGGATTAATATCAATCTTGGCTTTCAGGGGCATCAACTCTGCGGTTAAGGCCTCGTCGTGAGCTGTTGGCTGCAAAAAGCTTACCAATGTAGAGAGTCTTCCACTATATGTATGTTCGCCCTTATTGCCCCAGTTCATCAATGCAAACACACTGTCATTGCGTGCAGAGATATCAGCCACATAGTTCATGTCATCTTCCACATTACGTTCACTCACCCTTGCTGTAACGTGGAACTGACCAGAAGGCGTTTCTGCCAGCAATACTCCAGATTCGAGGAACTTGTCGTCATACATGAACCTGGGGAAGAATCCCTCAATGCGCATCATACGTTCTTTGTCATTAAAAAAACCTTTTAGAGTAGAAGGAGTATAGACGGTCAGCGGAATCTGCAACAAAGCAGAGATAAACTCTGTATTGTCTAAACGCAGGTCAAACGTGAAGTTGTTTTCTGACTCCCTGATGCTTTTATAATTAAACAAAGAAGGCACATAACGGTCGATGACAGCCATTAAACTGTTGGGTAGGGTACGATAGGAATAGTCACCCTCAATATTTCCTTGTAGGAAGTTGGAAGTAAAAGTGAGTTTTTTGGAGCCATTATCCTGTTTTACCGCAGCCACCTTGAAATTATCGAGATGATATCCTCTAACAGGAGTGTTGAATCGCATATCGTTGATGTTCAATTCTCCAATCATTTCGTCAATCGAACTGCCAATAAAGTTTGCTTTGATGTTGAGCGATAATTCACTGTCTTGATAATTGTCCGTTAAATGAAGCGGATTGGGTCGAAAGTGCTCAATATCAGCATTGAAATTGAATTCAGGTGTGCGTGCCAGTAAGTTAAGGGTCCCCACCATCTTTACATATGCATTGTCATCGTTCAACTCGATAGTTCCATTATAGCCAGCACCCTGTTGCTCCCCATCAAGCACGATATTATGATAAGTATAACCACTATAGGATAAAGAGTCTATGACACCCTTGACGAGTATCTTTGAATGTCCTTCACGTAGATGTGTTCCATTCAATCCAAGGCTAAACGATATATTTCCCAAGTCATTGTTGTCCAGTAAACTACCTAAAGAAAATCCATCTGTTTGCAAGTCGCCAACATAGCCGAATGTACCTTTTACTTTGTCCGACATTAGTTGCATGTTTCCCTGGAAAGAGCCTAAGTCGGTCTGTAGTTTTCCATGAGTCACCATGTGAGTGAGAGGACCAGAAATGTTGCCATTGAAATAGATGCTTCCCAAGTTCTTGATGACATCTGGCAGGTCATCGAAATCATCAGACAGGTTACGCATCAGGAAAGCCACTCCATCTGGGTCGGCATATACCTCACTCAACTGACCTCTTACGATAGCGTTGTCAAGATGAGAAATGCCTTGTATATCAGCATTACCGTCGATACGAATATGGTTACCGTTGATTTTCAGGATAGGCAAATGCAAGTCATTCACCGTTCCCTCAGCTAATATTTCAACCAATATCTTATCTCTAAACGTCTTAAGATTAGGAACAAAGGCAGCAATATCTTGTAATGTGATTTCAGAAGGTTTGAGATGAACAGAGAATTGAGCATTGTCTGCAAAATTATGAAGGGCAGCAATACTGTCATAGCGAACATTGATGGTATCAATCAGCAAAGTAGTGTTAGGCAATCGGATATTGAAGTTGTCAATCACTGTAAGCCGTTCATTGCTGACAATTCTAAAATCAAATTTATCCAGTGTGAAACCCGAATTAGCTTCCTCTAAGCTCAGCTGTTTGATGGACGCATTCAACGTATCGCTACGCAAAGCCTTTAGCGATAAGTTGGCACGCATATTGTTCAACTGTAGGTGATTAATATTAAATACACCTTCTTTTACCTCCTCTGAAAGAACGTCATAAGTGACATTACCTCTTCTTATCATCAAAGAATTGATGCGCAGGTCAATGCGCGAAGGCTCCTCACTTTCAGATGACAAAGCATCGATGATAAACTGAAAGTTGGTTTTAGCATCAGGCGTTTCCTTATTTAAGTGTGCATTAAAACCGAAGAGTTGGGCACTACTAATATCAATCTTACCATCAAGCAGGGGGATAATGTCATACGCAGCTGATATTCTGGCAACTGACAGCATTTCAGTGCCTTGCTCGTCATTTAAGCGCACATCCTCTAAAATAACTCGATTAAGAAAGCCCAAATTGATGTTACCAATTGATACTTCAGCACCCAAGAGTTTAGTTAGCTCGTTGCTTGCCATAGACGATACTGCACGTTGTACCAACGGAATGTTCAACGCGAGGATGATGCCGATATAACTTGTCAGCACGATAACGACAAGGGTTTGTATGGCTCTTTTCAGTACTTTCAGATGCTTTTTGTTATTTTATTGAACAAAATTACTCATTTTAATGAAATGATTGCTACATTATCACTATTTTTGTACCGCAAAACGAAAAAAAAGCTATGAGTACAATTATTTTAGGCATAGAATCATCCTGCGACGACACGTCAGCTGCTGTAATAAAAGACGGCTATTTGCTCTCAAACGTGATAGCCAGTCAAGCTGTTCATGAGGCTTACGGAGGTGTAGTACCAGAACTGGCTTCAAGGGCACATCAGCAGAATATTGTTCCTGTGGTACATGAAGCTCTGAAGAGGGCAGGCGTAAACAAGGAAGAACTGAGCGCTATAGCTTTTACCAGAGGTCCCGGATTAATGGGCTCTTTGCTCGTTGGAGTGTCTTTTGCAAAAGGATTAGCTTGTTCTTTGCGCATACCTTTAATAGATGTCAATCATCTGACTGGTCATGTGTTAGCTAATTTCATTAAAGTAGAAGGAGAGGAGTATGACCCACCAAAGTTTCCATTCTTATGCTTGTTGGTTTCTGGCGGAAACTCACAGATTGTTTTGGTGAAAGCCTATAACGATATGGAGATTCTCGGACAGACCATCGATGATGCGGCAGGTGAGGCCATCGACAAATGTTCGAAGGTGATGGGCTTGGGCTATCCTGGTGGTCCTATCATCGACAAACTGGCTCGTCAGGGTAATCCTAAGGCTTTCACTTTCAGTAAGCCACACATTCCAGGGCTGGATTATAGCTTTAGTGGGTTGAAGACTTCATTCCTGTATTCTTTGAAGGAGTGGTTAAAAGATGATCCCGACTTTATTGAGCATCATAAGACCGATTTGGCTGCATCATTAGAAGCCACTATCGTTGATATCTTGATGGATAAGCTTCGCAAGGCAGCTAAACAATACAAGATCAAGGAAGTGGCTTTAGCTGGAGGTGTTTCTGCCAATAACGGTTTGCGCAATGCTTTCCGAGATCATGCCCAACGTTTTGGATGGAAGATCTTCATCCCAAAGTTCAGCTATACCACTGACAATGCTGCTATGATAGCCATTACTGGCTATTACAAGTACCAGGACAAAGATTTCTGTCCTATCGATGCCCCTGCCTATTCAAGGGTTAGCTTGTAAAATTTCGGGGATGCTAATGCTCGGTTCACGAGGAGCTGTAAGATTGATGCAGTGATGAAATTCTCTACAAGAAGGTGGCCCTGGAACCGTACCTCCCGTAGCCTGATCAAGATCCTCTTCACTCAGTTCCTGCTTCATCACCACTTGGTCATCATTGCCTAAGCCAGTGATGGAAACCTTCTTCACGTTGTCGTTCAGCTCAACCCTGAGCACACGCTTTTCTTTTTTCTCTTCCATATTACAATAGCTTTTTTAGTTGTATATACCATTTTTGATGGTTCTTGACTTTTTGTTTTCAGCCGTAAACATACAATAATTTTCTGAATAGTCTGTCATAATTCCTCATTTTTTTACAGCAGAGTAGCGAGGGCATTGTTGATTTACTTAAATATAGCCCCATGCACGAGGTCGTGCTTATGGCAGTCAAAGCTACAAAAATAACGGTCCATGTCCCATAAAACAGACAATCCCCCAAGTCGGGGGAATGTCATTGTCTTAGATGTTCAGGGGTCCATACCCCATGCACGATGTCGTGCTGATAGCAGTCAGTGCTGCCGTAAGAACCGATATTGCCAGTTGAATAACGGATTTCCAAAAATCTTTGTTTTTCATAATACTTTAGTTTAGGTCTAGGTTAATACTTTACTTTTACCCCTCTGGCTCTTCGAGCCACCTCCCCTTTGCAGGGGGAGGAGCTTTAGGGAGCTGCTCCCTTTACATGGGGTGGAGCTTTGAGAACTGTCCCCTTGGCTGCTCCCTTTACATGGGGTGGAGCTTTAGGGAGCTGCTCCCCTGATTTATAAGGGGAGCTGTCCGAAGGACTGAGGAGTGCTTAGAACTGTCCCCCTTGGCTGCTCCCTTAACATGGGGAGGAGCTTTAGGGAGCTGCTCCCCTGATTTATAAGGGGAGCTGTCAGCTTGCTGACTGAGGGGTGCTTAGAACTGTCCCCTTGGCTGCTCCCTTTACATGGGGTGGAGCTTTAGGGAGCTGCTCCCCTGATTTATAAGGGGAGCTGTCAGCTTGCTGACTGAGGGGTGCTTAGAACTGTCCCCTTGGCTGCTCCCTTTACATGGGGAGGAGCTTTAGGGAGCTGCTCCCCTGATTTATAAGGGGAGCTGTCCGAAGGACTGAGGGGTGCTTAGATCTGCATGTCGTCGCCGCCACCGCCACCGTTGCCTCCAGTGTTACCACCAGTATTGCCACCAGTGTTACCACCAGTACTTGGCACACTGCCACCCGAGCGAGTTACTGCCACTGCGGTAGAGATAGGGGTAAGCGTCTGCATCTTGCGAATCTTGCCGTTGAGAGTCACCTCCTTGGTGTCCACGATATTACGCAGCTCCAGTGCACATGACTCCTTGAACGCCTTACCGCTGATGTTGTCCAGCTTAGAGGTGTCAGGCAGGAAGCGGATGTGAATTGCCTCCACGATGTCGTTGGGGTTCAGACCGTCCATCTCGGCGATGCTGCTAACACCAGCATCCTTCTTCACCTGGGCGGTAGGGTAGAAGGTA
>Ga0256404_1000955_pt1 | contig 73158 bp, 68 predicted proteins | sample RumenRJG_01DNA_FD_185990 | JGI IMG/M metagenome (GOLD analysis project Ga0256404, IMG submission 185990) | Bovine rumen microbial communities from Lethbridge, Alberta, Canada - RJG_01 | ecosystem: Host-associated > Mammals > Digestive system > Stomach > Rumen | place: Canada: Alberta | collected...
GTTCATCGAGGTTTACCAGCAGATTGTTCGTCAGCGCCATCTCCTTATCGAACTTATTCGACAGGTTCAGGTGATCCAGATAATACTCACGAAGCTCTGGCGGCAGCAGACGATGATAGAAGGTGGTCTTACCACATCCCTGTGCACCTATTAGTACTGGCACACATTCATTGCCGTGCAGCGTATCCATCTGCAGCCAATGAGCCACAGCCGAGCGTAGCCAGGTAGCCAGAAATCCCTGTTGTTCAGAGGTGATCCCAGGCAGACGGCTGAAGAGTTGTGCAATGTGGTTCTGTCCGTCCCACTTAGGCATGTTGCTCAGATAGTGGCTGATGCGATTGTGTGTTGGCACATCCTCGGAGTGTACAAACTCCATGATTTCTGTCTTCGGACTGCCTTTCTCGCACACCTGTTCCTTCTTGGCCCTGCGGATGATACTGTTAAGGGCTTCCTGCGTCAGAGGGCGCCAATTGTCTGGCATTACCTCCTCGGCATTTTCACCATTCTTACTGGCCTGCTTAGTGGCCAGCTCTACCTTTCCGTTCAGCACATTTCGGCGGAACAGATAGTTTTCTTTGAGAAACTGCTCGACAGCGAGCGTGGTTTCGAGAGACGCACTCAGCGACTCCCCATTGATAAGAGTTGTCTTACTCATGAGAAAAATGATTTTAATGTTAAACTAAGTCCTTGATGCTATATCCTTATTGGACGATGCGCTTTTCACAGCGATTTTCCGAATGCTAGGCTGCGATTAAGCAGCTTCGCATTTTCTGAGTGCAAAGATACAAAAAAATTGGATAACTTGCAAATCTTTGGCGTTAAAAAAGCACGATTTATTTCAAATGTTAAACGAAATTTGATACGAGCTCATCATCGTCAATCGGATGTTAGGTCAGATGTTAGGTATGACGTTAGGTTTATGTTAGGTTTCATGTTAGGTATTTCGGGCATTCCAATTGCTCAAAACACCTTTAAATAAAGGGATTCTTATAAACTGGATGTTAGGTTTAACCAAAAAGTGGCGAATATTCCAAAATAACTAATCCTTATTCAGGAATAACCGCCACTTATCATGAAATAAGTGTCCCTTATTGTGGCGAATTATTCCCCCTAATGGGAACACTTTGTTCCCAGTGTGGGAACATTTCATTCCCAAGGTGGGAATAACTTGTCCCCTTAATGGGAATGACTTCTAATTGGGTTTCCTGAATTCTTAAAAAGTGTAAATCGCCTTCTTTTTACTTATATTTATTTATCTTTTTAACAGGGGTATACCCCTGTATATTTATATACAAAAATTATATTTAAATAATTGATACTCAGGCAGTTAATAATTGTTAGAGCGTTGCATTTTTCTGCTCTGAAAATTTGGTTTGAGTGTAAAATCGTTCTATCTTTGCACTCGAATTTCAAAAGCTTGTATGTATGGAAAAGTATCTATTAGACCCCAAAGCTTCAGGAGCATTTTCTTCTGATGTGATGCACAAAGTAGTCCTTAACGGCATTGATTTCGAACTCCCAGATGATATTTGGGATGCTATCGATGATGCATTTGGTAATTACTGGAATGTTGAAGTTGGCTATGGTGGCTGGCCAGATTTCAATTCTGCCGTCAGATCTATCTCTAATTGGTTACAAAAGGAACATATTATCTTTTCATTAGATAAGATTGCAACCATCGTGAATGTTATGTTTGACTGGATTGGACAAATTCCTGGAGCGACTCTTGATGATAGCGAAGTGGTTGTCCCCCATAGCTACGAAGAGACTGAGCGACTCCGTCAGGAGATTAAGAAACAGGAACGTCATCTTAAAGAGTTATTGCCAAGCATATCTGGTATTCCAGTCGATAACTTTAATGATACCATGACTAATTTCGTGTACATCTCCGATAAATTGAAAGAGTTCTATCCAAGAACCTATAAACGGCTCACCAAACTGTTCAATGAGATGGAAATTGAATGGGACGAGATAGAGGGAACAAAAGACATCTGGATTCGTGATTATATGCCCATTCAGATATCTGATGACCGCTTCATCGTTTACAATTACAATCCAGACTACCTGAAAGACTCTGGAGATGATTATCTCACGGATTCACATGCCATAGCCGATGGGATCCTTAATCATAGCAATAAGAGCCAATATGATATAACGCTTGATGGAGGAAACGTTGTTACGTGTGCAGGTCATTTAGTGCTCACAGATAAGGTGTTCCAAGAAAACGGAAAGGAGAAATATGACCCGGATTTTTGTGATTACATAAGTCACGTTCTTGATTCTAGGGTTATTTTCCTGCCTTGGCATTGTGATAATCCACAGGAGCCTAACACTGATGTTTATGGACATGCAGACGGTCTTGTTCATTGGGCTGGCGATAACAGAGTCTTAATGTCCAATCATCGAGATTATTATCCTAATGAAGCAGATGAAATCAGATACCGCTTGGAGGCTGTAGGATTCGAGGTGATAGAAATGCTTTTCGACGTACCAAATCAAAATAAGGACTACAATTGGGCCTATATCAACTATCTTCAAGTTGGAAGTAAGATTATCGTGCCAACTTTTGGAATACCAGAAGACAAGCAAGCCTTAAAGTATATCCGCGAGGCTAATCCGGGATGTGTCGTGCGAAGTTTTCGTATGAGGGACATTGCTAAAAATGGTGGTGCATTACATTGCATCACATGGAACATAAAGAAATAATTGTATGCAAACAATCAATGTTATAAATAATATTGTATTAAAGGATGGAATACTTCATGCCTACGGCAGGGAGGGGAATGTAACAAGAGTATTCCTAAGACAAGGTAATCTTGAAGGTAGGTGTGCCGTATATAGTCTTATGATGCTGCTGATGTTACATGGAATACTTAACAGAGAGGATCTGTTACGTAAAGTAAGTGCCAAAGCTCCTGAATATATAAAGAAATTGAAAAGACAATTTAATCATTGTACTACAAGGGGATATTCGTTGAGGGAATTACGTATAAAGCTATTGCGCTCTTTCAACAACAAGATACCTGTCGATGTATATGTTATCAGAAACCGTGATAAAGATAATCTGAAAAAAATACATGATATGATTATGGCACAAATAGATATAGGTTATTCTGTACAACTTGCATTCTGGAATCCCAAAAGGAAATATGGACATTCTGTAGTTGCTATTGGATATACCATGTTTGGAACAACTCTTCGGCTTTTTTGTCTTGATTCTGCATGTCCCTTGCCGTATGCATCTATATGGAATAACGTTATTGACGTAAACATTGACTATGACGATGTGGATAAATTAGACTTTAACCATCAGGCAAATGAAAAAGTACTCGTAGATGCGATACTACTGATTGATGATTGGAAATGGCAAAATGCTGCTATTTTACCCTTTGAACCAGAGGAAAACAACTCGATTTTACCATTCTAATATCGAATTATGAAATCAAAAGAAAGAAAACGAAATACTCCAATAGCCACGTTGATTAAGAATTACATCAACAAGAAAAGCGGCAAAGTTCCTGAGTCCCGCAAAGAAATTCAGAGACGCTTTGACCATCTAGACTGGAAGGATCAGAAGAAGATTATGCAAGCTTTCCTTGAATCGGGAAAGGGAGATAGACTATGGGCATATTCTAAACTTGTTGACAACTGGGACAAATCATTTGAGCCCAGGATAAAAGAGTTGTGGGAACAGTCACATGAAGGAAAAAGCTCTTGGGTAGTAATACGTTACTTCCCTACAAAATACCTATCTCAAAATATCGATAAGTTTACTGATGATAGAGATTATTATTTTATCTGTTTGAGACTAGCAAAGGATAAGAGCTATATTATTGACAGGAGCAAGCTGTCGATTACAGACTATCTTTCTGTGCTCTATCATACAGATAGACCATTATCAGATGATGAAGCCCGTGATTTGCTTTATAAAACAGTCCACGATGTCTGTACTGAGGACTGCGATTATCCCCAACTATCGGAGTATGCATATGGTGGTAAAGATTTTGTTATTAGTCCTATACTTTTTCAAACCGTTAATCTGGCTGTCTATTATTTAAGAAAGATGGATTTGACTGATGTCGTGCATCAATTTGAAATATGGAACGAAGGAGTACAAAAAGCAGTATTCAACAGTCCAGAGTTCAAGAAGATTGTAAACACAGACATGATTGAATATGAGATAGAAGAAGCAAAAGCTAAAGTTGCAAAGAAGTATGCATATCTTGCTTTGGATGACAAATACAAGACTCTAACCCCACATAAATGGTTCAAAGAGAATGCAATTAGTGAAGAAGAAATTACTTGGAATATCAAAAAATCAGAATTGCCCTTCGAACCAGAGGAAAAAGACTCGATTTTACCATTCTAATATTGTATTATCAGAAATAATTTGTAATTTTGCAACATGATGTATAGATTGATTATAACATTGTTGATGTTCCTGTTTGTTGCAAGTTCTGGATATTCTCAGTCTTTCCGCGACAACAATAATATGCTGCTTGGCAAGGTTGAGTCTGACGGAACAGTTCGTAATGCCAATAATATGAGACTTGGAAAGATCTTCGAAGATGGAACCATCAGGAATAGTAACAACATGCGTTTGGGCACTATCGAGAAAGATGGTACTATCAGAGACAAAAACAACATGCGACTGGGCACAGTCAGTGCAGATGGAACAGTACGCGACAACAATAATATGCGTCTTGGTACTATCAGTTCTGATGGTACCATACGAGACAATAACAATATGAGGATAGGTACAGCCAGTGGAATCAACACCAGATATGCTGCTGTGCTGTTCTTCTTCGAGCTTTTTTAACTTCTTATACCTTGCAATTCTATAATTCAAAATCATTTAAACAAGAATAATTATGGGTAAAATTGAAGAACTAAAAGATTATTTTCGTTGTGTTGGCGATAGTATTTATGATAGTGATGAAGTAGAAAAGAAATTTGAAATTATTGCTGATATCTTACTAAATTGGTGTATTATTCGGGTGAATACCAAAAGATTTAGAATACTTGAAATCGAGTTCTATCTTTTTGGAGGAAAAGGAAATCACAAAGACATTATCGCATATCCAAGAACAGACATGGAAGGCGGTGAATGGTTCTTTCACCCTAGTGGCGTAGATCTATGTTTTAAGAGTCATTGTGAAAGAAAAGATAATCACTATGTGATAGACGAAAAGGAAAATGAATTTGGTGGCATCCTTATAAGAAGCCTAGAAGAAGTTGATCATCAAATGCGTCCTGTTGGGGATCCAATATTTGGCCCCTGGAAAAGTATGGATGTGATTTTTAACAAATTCGGAGCATTTGAAGACAATCGGGGTATGAATCAATTGGCTTTTATTGAAATAGCTACAAAACCTTCTATTGAGAAAGTGTTATCTACAAAAAGACATATCCCTATAAAGACAGATGGCATACATAATAAGGTCAAAAATATCCTATCAGACAATTATAAGCAGAAAGAAGGCATAGAGGAATGGAAAGAACATTTCGAAATCTATTTAGAGAAAAAATGGAGATATTACATACAAAGAGGAAACTTTTGGAAAAACTACAATGCCAATCCGATGAAAGTGAAACAGGCATAGATAGTCGTGGAGGCACCTAGGGTGAGGTTAGTAACCACCAGGCCCTGGGGCGTAAGGGCGCAATGGGGTTAGGCACCTTTGCGCCCAACAAAATCGGGGGGGATAGGTGATTGATTTCCCCAAACAATCAATCACCTGTAATCAATTATAATCGAGGTTATAATAACTTTGGTTATAATTTGTAATAACGATGGCTTTACCACCATTGCATCAGCGAGCGGAGATAGGCTGTCAGCTCGGCAGCCATCTTCTCGTGCTGCCAGATGCTGGGATGGTAGTCGTTACCATAGCCCAGAGAGCCGTTCTGAGGCGTGAAGTTGAAGCGATAGACCTGCTTGTCGCCAGCCTTGTTAGCCTCAGCAGCTACCTCATCGAGTATCTTCTTGGCAATCTCCAGCTCCTTGTCGAGCAGCATCGAGCCACAGAGGAACACAATCTTCGCCTGCGGATTATGCTGGCGCACCATCTTCAGGAGCGTCTGATAACCCTGCTTCAGCAGTTTCACGTCGTAGTTATTGGTAGAGAGGTCGTTGGTGCCGAGATTGATGCAGACCACATCGGGCTGATAACGCGAGAAGTCCCATCGCTCACTGTCGAAACCACCCTTCCTACGCAGTTCCGGATCAGGCGCATAGCCCGTATATTCATACTGCACAGGCATATTCGAGTCGGGCGTGCCAGCCTTCGGACCACCATAGTTGCGATAGGCACCAATGCCGCTACGAGCCACCACCCAGTGCTGGGCATCGAGCGCACGGGCTGTCAGTGAGGCATAACTATAATAGTGGTTCTCCGTCTCGTAGGTGAAACCCTCCTTGGCGTTCGTTCCCTCATTACCATAGCCGCAGGTGATGGAATTGCCGATGAATTCGAGCTTTCTTGATGGCAGCGCAGGTGCCTCAACGAGCTGACGGCCTTTGTCGAGCACAAAGCCCCAGAACTCAGGATAGAACTCATAACCCTCGATGACGTACATCAGACGTACGAGGTGACGACCTTCGGGCAGGGCTGTGGCGAGGGTCACAACAGAGTCTTTCTTACCTGTGAAGGCTACCTTGAAAGGTTCGGCCTTATCAATCTGCGCCATGAAGTAGCCACTCTGAGGCTTCGCTATCATCTTCAGCGACGTTCCCTCGAAAGCGGCAACGATCTGGATACCAGGAAAATTCCAAGCCGGACGCTCTGGGTTGGCAAAACTGATACGGCCTGTATAAAGGATATGCTTATCAGCAGGACTGACAACGGTTCCACGAATAGGAACAGTCTCAGTAGCAAGGGCGGCTTGGCAGACCAGGGCCAGCAGCAACGTTACAAAACTTTTTCTCATTTCTATCTTAGGTTTATATAGTTTCAGTTAAAAGATGTGACGATTCAGTCAGAGACCGCGCGTCATTCTGGCTGCAAAGATACGAATAAATTCAAATTCTTCGCAAGCAAAACGAATAAAATCTGATTTCCGTAGCCATAATTCACGATATTTTTATAATTTTGCAGCCGTTATGAACTATCTAGGCGAACTGATATCCATTGGCGTGGCTTTCTCTTGGACCGCAACGGCCCTCCTGAGCGAGTTTGGCAGTAAGCGACTGGGTAACCTGACGCTGAACGTGCTGCGAATGGCGCTGGCCATCATCTTTGCGATGGTGATGTTCTGGGCGGTATTGGGTGCTCCCCTACCCGCTGGCATCACGATGGAGGCCTGTGGCTGGATGCTGCTTTCAGGTTTAGTGGGCTACGTCATCGGCGACTATTGCCTCTTCCAGTGTTATATCATCATCGGCTCCCGCTACGGACAACTGTTTATGACGCTGGCTCCACTGGCTGCCGCCCTGATGGCCTGGATCACCCTCGGACAAGAGATGAACGGGATGAGTATCCTGGCGATGATTGTCACACTGGCAGGCATCAGCATCTCCGTACTCGGACGCAGCGAGCACCATAAAGTATCACTAAAACTGCCCCTCAACGGCGTACTCTTCGCCATCGCCGCAGCACTCTGTCAGGGTATCGGTCTCGTATTGAGCAAGATTGGCATGGACCACTATGATACGACAGCCACACCAGCATGGGTTATACCCTTCAGCGCCAACTTCCTGCGCTGCATAGCCGGTATCATCGGTTTCGGCATCTTGCTATACTTCCGTGAAGGATTGTCTCCGCTCCGCGAGGCACTTCACGACCGTAAGGGGATGGCCGTCGCCACAGCCACCACTATCTTCGGTCCTTTCGTAGGTGTCGGTTTCTCGCTGATGGCGGTACAATATACCGAGGCAGGCATCGCCTCCACCCTCATGGCACTCACGCCTATCATCATCATCCTACCCTCCTACTGGCTCTTCCAGCAGAAGATTACGTGGAAAGCCGTCGTAGGTGCTTTTATCTCCGTGATAGGCGTCTCCCTCTTTTTCTTAGGCTAACAACTATCTGATGATAGCTGTCCAGCCACCTCCACTACTAAGGTGGACAGTGAGGCGGTCCTTACTGGTCACCGTCTGCTGTGTATGCTTGTAGTCGGTAGCCTCTTTATGAGCATTCACACCGTCGGCAAAGATATCAGCAGTATGCTGTCCTTCTCCGATGAAATCGAGGGAAATGGTCAGATCGCGAGCAGTCCAATCAGTCATCGCAGCTACATACCAAACACTTCCCTTCCGACGGGCGATAACCGTATATTCACCCAATTGTCCGTCGAGTGCCACCGTTTCATCGAAAGTCGTTGGAATCTGAGCGATGAAATCGGTACATTCCTGATTCTGCATATACTTCGTCGGACTGTCGGCCATCATCTGCAACGGCGCTTCGAAGGTGGTGTACATCGCCATCTGGTGGACACGCGTGCCTTGACTCATCGGATGATCATTGTTGCCAAAGAAACTATCCTTCATCGCATTCATCATCGCACCAGGCGTATAGTCCATCGGTCCTGCCAACATACGCAGATAAGGCGCAGTGACGTCATAGCGAGGCTGGTTGTGCAATGGTCCGTCACCTACGCGTGGCTCCCATTTCGAATTCTCCAGTCCCTTCACACCTTCAAAGTTGAAGATGTTTGGATAGGCCCGCTGGATACCGAAGGGTTTCAGACCGTGATAGTCGAGATAGAGGTGATACTTGGCGGCACACTCAGCCACCTGATAGGCAGAGGCGATAACCTGCTGGTCGTCACGATCAAAGAAATCCACCTTGAAACCCTTGATGCCCATATCGGCATAGTGCTTCATCACTGCTTCCGTCGCGGCAATACCTCCCAGCGGATTGCTACCTATCAGATTGCGCCATGAAGACCAGAGGATGATGCCCACGCCCTTTTCCTTTCCGTAGGCAATCAGACGTTTCAGGTCGATGTCTGGGCTCAGTCCTTCCATCAGCGACTCCTTGCCGCTCCAACCCTCATCGATAATGATATACTCCACTCGGTTCTTGGCAGCAAAGTCTATATAATATAAGTAGGTGTCAGTGTTCATGCCAGAAAGGAAGTCAACGCCAGTGATATTGCAGTTGTTCCACCAGTCCCAAGCCACTTTGCCAGGCTTAATCCATGAGGTATCGGCGATACGACAGGCAGGTGCCAATCGCTGGGCCATATCACAACTGAGGATGTCGGCATCGCGCTCTGTGATCACGACAGCCCGCCAAGGGAGCGACTGCTGCTTAACGAACTTGGCGATATAGTCGGCTCGTTTGGTGGGTACAAGGTTCAAACGGTCATAGCCGCCAATCTCCTGTTCGAGCGGATAGGGTGCAAACTCTGCCTTAAGCACATTCCCCTCCCCTTTCTTCAGCATCATGCCAGGATAATTCTCCACGCCCGCATCCATCACAATGGCCTTCATACCATCAGGCAGACAGACAGCCAACGGGGTAATGGCCAACGAGTCAAGATACATCTTCGAGAGGGGAACCTCATCGTAATACGACTCAAACGAATAACAATAACGCTCACCACCACGATTGTCGTTCACGTAGGGCACAAAGGCCTGATAGTCATCGCCGAAACAGAACTCGACGGTCTCGTCTGTCACCGTTAGCGGCTTCTTGTTGGAACTGATCAGGCGATAGGCAGCACCATCATCATAGGCACGCACCTCAATAGTAAACTTCTCCGTGGTGTACATCAACAGTTGTCCGTAGGCATCACTGATGTTCAGTTTCTTATAGAAAGGATTCTTGAAACTACCATTGACGGTATGTCTGGCCACCTTGCCAACCTTGCCAAGACCATACGTCTTCCTACCCTGGGAAAGCCGGATATCGATAGCTGAGGGTAAAAGCACTTGTCGACCATCGTAATCCACAGACCACTTCACGCCTTCATCAGTAGTGATGGTTACTTTCAACTTGCCATTAGGCGAACTTACCTCATAGTTTCCTGCTGATGCACAAAGGCTTATCAGGCAAAATAAGAAAAAAAGCTTTGCTTTCATATTCTATCGTTTTTAGTTATATTAAACCTCTTGTGGGCACAAAGATACGAAAAAAGTGAAAAAAACAACATTATTTTGGTTATTCCATTAAACTTTTTAATATTTGTTACGTCAAACGTACAAACCAACACAAAGTTTTTACATAACATCCCCCACAAATCATGACCACATTTGTGACCATGATTTGTTTGTTTCCTCAAAAATGCATATCTTTGCAAAAAAAGAAAACAAACCAGATGGAACGTAATATACTAAAAGCCTTGCTTCTGTGTCCCCTTTTCAAGGGATTCACTTCGGAGGAGATTCAACATTATATGGCAAATGTTCCCTACCGATTGGTCAGATTAGACAAGAAAGATATTTTTACGTTGACGGGGGAGCCCAGTCACCATGTGGATATTGTCATTCTGGGAGCATTAAATGCGAAAATGTTCGTTTCTTCAGGCAAGTCTGTACGGATGACGGAAAAGACCTCCGGTTCCATATTGGCACCAGCCTATATCTTCTCTAGCGACCAAAGTGCTCCTGTCACCTATGAGGCCACTAAGCCGACCACATTGCTGAGGATGTCTCCTGCTACCCTCCGGCATCTCATGAATACCAACGAGCAGATACTCATGAACTTTATCCAGCTCGTCTCCAATGCCTGCGGTTTCCTGATCAAGAAGGTGCACATGCTTACCCTTCACACCGTACGGGAGAAGGTGGCTATCTTCTTATTGGAAGAAGCCACGCGGTACAATTCAGATACTTTCACGCTGACAAGGTCGCGCCAAGAAATCGCCGACCTCTTTGCCATACAGAAATTCTCACTACAGCGCAGTCTCAAAGAATTTGCCAATGAGGGAATTATCTCACTCAATGGCAAAAACATTGAAATCCTTAACAAAAGTGCTTTGCTCGCCTATACAGAGTAAAACTACTTCTTCCAGAAACGAGAGGTGATATCCTCAAACTCGCCCTGTGCATTCTGACGGTACAGACGCTGGTTGGTAGTGGGCTTCTTCAGAGGTCCCAGATGCTTGATAAACGGTCCGATCTTGATATAGTCGAAGTCTTGTTTGTTGATGGCTGCAGAGATGACCGTTTTACCACTGTACCAAGCCACTTTGAACTGTGGATGTTCCTCATGGATATACTGAGCCAGCAAGTTGACACCCTTCGGATCGGCATCTCCACCCATGAACGAAATACAAGTGATGTCGGTTCCATACTGCTCAACGAAGACATCGATAGCATCGGTGTTAAGAGGAAGTCCGATGTCTTCCCACAGATAACGGCTATGACACCCAGGACAATGACACGGGCAATTAGAAATATTAATTGCCAGTGTCACTTCGTCGGGTATTTCCTGGAAAACAATCCCTGTATTGACGTACTTCAGCATCGTTTAGTCAGCCATCGCATAGAAACGACGTGCAGCCTCCTCCTGACGGGCTTGTGAGAAGTTGCTCACACGCTTCAGGTAGCCGATAATACGCGTCATATAGTCAACATTCTTAGAATGGCAGTGCGGGCACTCCTTCAGATAACGTTTGTCGATATGACCACAGTCGTTGCAGACCGTGTTGGGGATATTGAAAGTGAAATAATTGCAACCTTCCTTCGCAGCCACCTTCAGCAGATGAGCGTACTGCTCCTTCGACAGATGCTCCTCCAGATTCATGTGCAAGGCCGAACCACCAGTGAGGTGCTCGATATAAGGTGCACCATGAAGCTTGAACTTATCGATGATGGTCAGAGAGCTATCCTCTACCACATAGAAATAGCTGTTGTAGCAGTCGCGTGGCACGAAATAGCCGTCTTCACGATCCCACTTGGCATGCTTCACACCGACATTCTCGGCAGGAATCATCTCACAGTTGAACATCACGTCCTTCGTGCGATACTTCTTATTGTACTGCTCAATCAGGCCGAGAATGCCCTGTACGAAGTGCAAGTAGTCGTCGTTAGGCGTAATCTTCAGACCCATGAACTCAGCAGCCTCAACAAGACCATTGATGCCGATGGTCAGATACTGGCGGCCGATATTGATGTAACCCGCATCGAAAAGGGGCAACATGCCACGCTCCTGCAACTCTTTCAAATTCTCATTATAGGCCAACTGCACCTTGTGGCAAAGATCGATGATGCTGCCCAGATAGTCGAGATAGTTGAGCTCGTGGTTGACTGCAAACTGAATGCAACGGTTCAGATTGATGGTCAGCACACTCTTCGAACCTGTTGACACACCACCAGCACCGAGCGTATAGCTGAAGCCATTGTCGGTAATCTCGTTACGCAGGCGACAGCAAGAACTGAGTGAGTCTGCATTATTACTCATATAAGTAAAGAACGAGTGGCCCTCGGCATACATCTCAGCCGTGAAGTCGCCCCACTCTGGATCCTTACAGTTGCCATCCTCATCAGTCAGCAGAGCCATCGTCTCCACAGGGAAGGTGAGCAAGGTCTTCGTACGTTCAGCGTTGAACCACTTCATGAAACGCTTCTGCAACCAGGACAGGCTCTCCCAGTCGGGCTTCGAACCATCGGGGAAGTAGAAGTTGCCGAAGATGCTCTCAAAATAATATTTGTCATAGTAGGCTATGTTCCAGAACACAGCCTGATAGTTACGGGCGCCTGTCGGCTGGTTAAGCGTATAGACTATCTGTTCGAAATAGTCGGTAATAACCTTATCGATGGTACGCTTCTTCAGGCTCAGGTCAGCCTGCTCGTCAGAACGCTTCCAATAATCCAAGCCATACTCCTTGCCGATGAAGTAGTTCATATACATCAGGAACTCTGGTGTAGCACAGGCACCACTCAGCATCGAGCTGACCATGAACACCATGTTCACAAAACCGCCACAGAACGACTTCAGGTTCGTGGGAGCTGTAGAGTTTCCGCCAATAGAGGTGGTACCACCAATCAGCCAAGGATACATCGTGATCGAGGCACAGTAGTTTGCCAATGAGGTCTCGTCATTCTTATATATAAAATGGTGTGTCAGTTTGTCGATATATTCATCAGCCAGTTCCTTGCCGTACATCTTTTTAATACGGTCTGTCAGCAGACGACGGTTCAGACGGATGAAGTTTGACTTCGGCAGTTCACCAATCAGCGTGGCGATATTCTTGTGCTCCACATTAGCATTAGCATCGTACTTCGACCCCGTAGCAGCATTGACAGACTCGGTGTACTCAGAAAGGAACATCATCTTCTCTAACGTGTCGCGATCCTCGGTGTGCGTCTGACGATAGAGGATGAACGACTTGGCCACCTGGTAGAAGCCTTCACGCATCAGTGCTTCTTCTACCTGGTTCTGGATATTTTCCACAGTGATGTCATCATGGATATCCAGATGACTGAGGATCTTAGAGATAGTACCCAGGTCAGCAGGGCAGTCAACGCTGTCGAACGCCTTTACGATGGCATTCATAATCTTGTCTAATGAGAACTGGTCCTTAGAACCGTCTCGCTTGGTGATGGTAAAGTTTTTAATTTCCATTTTATATATTGAGTTAATATTTCGTCTTTATTTTTAGGTTTAGGTTTACCGTTTTGGGAAACTTTTTTGTTTTCTTGCTTCGAAAAGTTATCCGTTTTGGAAAAGTTCGAATCGAGTGCAAAGATAACAAATTTCCATAATACAAGATAGAAACATATCTAAAAAAAATATAAAATGATAATAAAAGCTAATTTAGGACAATTATCACAGATTTTTTGTATCTTTGCAACACAGAACTAAATTTATCAAATTATGAGTATCTCTTTAATTGTCATTATCGTTGTAGCGATTGTCGTCATCGCCTATTTCGTTTCAACCCAGCGCGAACTGGTTAATCTCGATGAAATGTGCAAGAATGCCCTGAGCCAGATTGAAGTTCAGCTGAATTCTCGTTTCGATGCCGTACTGGCGATGGCCAAGACGGCTGCCAAGTATGCAGAACATGAGTCGGAGACTATCATCCAGGCTATTCAGGCCCGTGGCGGCAACGTCCGTGCCAACACGCCAGAGGCTATCAACCAACAGTCGGACCTTCTGGGACAACTGCTGGGTAGGATGAACGTGGTGTTCGAGCGCTATCCCGAATTGAAAGCCAGCGAACTCTACGTGAACGCACAAAACGGACAGCGGGAGTATGAGGAGAACGTCCGCATGAGCCGCATGATCTACAACGACACAGCTACGAAGATGAATCGTATGGTGCGCCAGTGGCCCTCGAGCATCGTGGCTTCCATACTCCATTTCGACGTGAAAGAATACCTAAAGGTAGATAGTGAAGAGAAGAAACAATACCCCAATCTCGATGAAGCATTCAAGAAGTAAAGTCTTCCTGCTGCTGGCGTTATTGTCATCGGCAACAACATTGTTGGGCCGTCCGCAACTGAAGAATCTGGACATACAGGTGGTGCTGGCACATAATGGCGACGCCTATATCACTGAGACCCGCACGATGGACATCGACTCGGAAGGTACAGAATGTTATATTGTCATCGGCAACCTCAATGGTAGCGAGGTACGTGATCTCAAAGTGAGCGACGAGACAGGGCTGGACTATGTCAACCTCGGTGACTGGGATATTGACGAGAGCCGTAGCTACAAGGCAGGAAAGTGTGGCATCGTCAACAAGCGAAATGGCTATGAGCTCTGCTGGGGACTGGGTGACAGCGGTTCACGTACCTATATTACAAGCTATACGGTCACAAACCTGGTCAAGGCCTTCGACGATGCCGACGGCTTTAACTATATGTTCGTTGCCCAAGGCGTCTCACCAAGTCCTGACCACGTCAAACTGACTATCATACCAGAGGACTCTGTGAAATTTTCTACTGAAAACTCGAAGATCTGGGGATTCCGCTACAAGGGCGACATCAATTTCATGAACTACAGGATCGTGGCTGAGACAAGCGAACCTTTCGAAAACCGCAGTGCCATGATTATCATGTGTCGCTTTGACAAGGGCCTATTCGAACCAACGGATATCAGAGACGACAGTTTCGAAACTATCAAGGATCTTGCCTTCGACGGCAGCGACTATACTAACGAGGACGAATGGACGTGGGAGGACACCTTGATCCTCATTGCCCTCGCTATCGGCTTCATCGTCTTTCCCCTCCTCATACTGATCGGCTATTTGATATATGTATGGCGTGAACGCAGAAAGGTGAACAAGAACCTGATGTGGTATCGAGACATCCCCTATGACGGGAACCTGCAGCGTATCAACGATGTACTGAACGCCTACAAATACTTCAATACAGACTATAACAACCTGCTCTCTGCCTGTATCCTGGAACTTATCAATCTGGGAGCCATCACCATCGAACAGCAGCAGAACAAGAAGGGCAAGTTCGTACAGAACTTTGTGATTCACGATCTCAAACAAGCCGACAATCAGCCGAAACTGTTGAAGCAGGTGCATAACATCTTCAAACAAGCAGCTGGCAACGACACCATCCTGGAGCCTAAGGAACTGAAGACGTATATGATGAACAAATACAACCAAAGCGTCACCGACTCGTTTATCAATACACTCCACACCAAGACCAGCATCTCCAAATACAAGGATGAGATGGAAGATGTGCGCCAAGTGTTTGGCCTGAAGAAATATCTGAAAGAGTTCTCGCTCATCGACGAGCGCCACGTCTCAGAAGTTTCGTTGTGGAAAGACTACATGATCTTTGCAACACTCTTCGGCATTGCCGATCAAGTGATCAAAGACATGAAGAGGATCAACCCCGAATACTTCAACATGGATCAGGTGGCCCAGCAGATGGCTGACGAAATGACATTGCCTACCATCTACTCGACGATGCACTCAAGCACCAGTCGTGCAGCTATGAACAAAGCTCAGCGCGAAGCCGAGCGTACTGCTCGGTCATCAGGTCATGGTGGTCATTCCTCATGGGGAGGAGGAGGTGGTTTCTCTGGCGGCGGCTTCGGTGGCGGCGTCAGATAGAACCTAACGACACACATCAGGTATCAACGGCTTGTCTGCTGCATGATCTTTAACATATCTGATCAGTTTTTTCGTTTCAGCGGGCAGAATTACGAAATTATTTCGTACTTTTGCAAGCGATAGTAAAAATAATGTATGATAGACGACGATTTTGACATACACGAAGAGCGATTCTCACAAGGCGGCGAGAAAGACTTTGAGAACGCGCTTCGTCCTCTGAGTTTCTCGGATTTCAGCGGTCAGAAGAAGATCGTGGAGAATCTGGAGGTGTTCGTGGAGGCAGCCAAGTATCGTGGCGAGCCTCTCGACCACACCTTGTTGCACGGGCCTCCAGGACTGGGTAAGACCACGCTCTCAAACATTATTGCCAACGAACTTGGTGTCGGCTTCAAGATTACCTCGGGGCCCGTGCTCGACAAGCCAGGTGACTTAGCTGGTATTCTGACCTCGTTGGAGAAAAACGACGTGCTCTTCATCGACGAGATCCACCGTCTATCGCCCGTCGTAGAGGAATACCTGTACTCTGCGATGGAGGACTACCGTATCGACATCATGATCGACAAAGGCCCTTCGGCACGTTCGATACAGATTGACCTCAACCCATTCACACTCGTAGGAGCTACTACACGTAGCGGATTGTTGACGGCTCCACTGCGTGCCCGTTTTGGCATCAATATGCATTTGGAATACTACGAACCCGAGACCCTACAGGCTATCATCGAACGTTCAGCCAGTATCCTCGGCGTACCCATCACGGAAGATGCCGCCTTGGAGATTGCAGGTCGTAGTCGTGGAACGCCCCGTATCGCCAATGCGTTGCTGCGCCGAGTAAGAGACTTCGCCCAGGTGAAGGGAAACGGTAAGATAGATACGAAGATTACAAAGATAGCCTTGACGGCATTGAACATCGACCAATATGGTCTGGATGAGATCGACAATAAGATTTTGCTTACCATTATCGATAAGTTCAAGGGCGGTCCTGTGGGCATCACCACTATCGCCACAGCCATCGGTGAGGATGCTGGCACTGTAGAAGAGGTCTATGAGCCTTTCCTCATCATGGAAGGCTTCATCAAGCGTACACCTCGAGGTCGTATGGTCACTGAACTGGCCTATCGGCACTTCGGTCGCAATCCCTATAGTGGCAACATCATGGAACCCAATCTATTTGATTAATTTAGGAAGCAAAGTTTGATTGATGAGAACAGGAATATTCGTGGGGAGTTTTAACCCGTTTACCATTGGACATGACTCTATCGTGCGTCGCGCCCTGCCCTTGTTTGACCGGTTGGTGATTGGCGTGGTGGGCGATAATGTACATAAGCCAGACATGCCGTCGGCCGAACAGCGGATGGCAGCTATCCGTGACCTCTATGCCGAAGAGCCCCGTATTGAGGTGAAGCCCTATCTGGGTCTGGCTATGGACTTTGCCAAGGCCGAGGGAGCACAGTTTATCGTTAAAGGTGTCAGAACGGTGAGCGACTTTGAGTACGAGCAGTGGCAGGCCGATTTCAACCGCAGACTTGGCGGCATAGAAACTATTCTGCTCTATACGGAACCAGAACTGGCCAGTATCTCATCAAGTGCACTTCGAGAATTGGCGCATTTCGGCGTCGATGTGAGTGATTATATCCCCAAACAGAAAAAATAATACACCATGATTACCTATAGCACAGAGGGCGTGAAGTTCCCTAACATCAAGAAACGTGAAACCTCAAATTGGATTCACAACGTAGCAGCATCGTATAACAAGAAAATCGGCGAGATAGGCTATATGTTCGTCAATGATGAAAAGATCCTGGAAGTCAACAACGAATACCTCGGCCACGATTACTATACCGATATCATCACCTTCGACTATACAGAAGGAAATACACTCAATGGCGATATTGTCATCTCGCTTGACACTGTATTCACGAATGCTGACAAGTTCGGCCGTCCCTACGACGAAGAACTGCATCGCGTTATCATCCACGGTATCCTACATCTCTGTGGCATCAACGACAAAGGTCCTGGTGAGCGGGAAATCATGGAAGCCGCAGAGGATAAGGCACTCGCTATGAGATAAAGATATGAAGAAACTCCTGATAGGTCTGACACTTGTAGTGCTCGTGCTACTGATAGCCACCACAGGCGGCAGTTTTTACATGCTCTCATATTCGCTTGCCCCTGACACGGAAAGGGCAGACACGGCAAAATGTTTCCAACGCCTTGCGGAGAAACATCCAGAGGTCATCCCCTGGCTTGATAGTCTAAAAGCCTGCCACGCCTTGCGGGATACCTTCGTCCATATGCCCAGAGGCGAGCGTCATCATGCATACTACATCCGACATGATAATAGTCAGCGTATCGCCATCGTGCTGCACGGTTGGCGAAACTGTGCGATTAACTTCATGAATATCGGACGTATCTACGAGCAGATGGGATTTAACGTTCTGATGCCTGACTTGCATGCACACGGCCTCAGCGAGGGTGATGCTATCGGAATGGGCTGGAAAGAACGCCATGATGTGCTGCACTGGATGAACGTTGCATCAACGCTATTCGATGCCAACGATTTTGTGGTACATGGTGTCTCTATGGGGGCTGCTACGACGATGAACGTCTCAGGCGAAAAGATGCCTGCATGTGTGAAAGACATCCGTTTCATCGAAGACTGCGGTTACACAAGTGTCTGGGATGAGTTCTGCTATCAGCTCAATGAGGAGTTCTCGCTGCCGCCGTTCCCATTGCTATTCACCACTTCGCTACTCTGCCAAATTAAGTACGATTGGTCTTTCACGGAAGCTGCACCCCTCGAGCAAGTGAAGCGCTGTCGCTATCCGATGCTCTTTATCCACGGCGACAACGACACCTTCGTTCCCTCGCACATGGTGCATCCGCTCTACGAGGCAAAATCAGGCACAAAGGCACTTTGGATTACGAAAGGTACGGAACATGCCAAATCCTACACAGACTATCCCAACGACTATATTAATCATGTAAAGGATTTCTGCTTCACTAATTGATAAGCCAAGCGCTCGGCACCATCCAGCAAATAGATGATGCCACAATAGCGGAATCCATATTTCTCAAGTGCATGACGCATGATGACATTCTGACGATGGGTGTCAATGCGGATATTGGGAGTTAGGGTGAAACAATGGTCGAGCACAGCTTTCAGTACGCCATGTGCCCCCGGTTTGCTTGCCAGACGGTGGATGACATAATAATCGTCCGTCTCATCAAGCCACAGACCCTCATAAATGCGTTTATACGTGATGTCTGGACCCTGAATAAACGCAAATGTAGCCACCGTCTCACAATCATCCTCCACGATATAACTATTGCCATTGGCAATGTCCTGCAATATGAGCTCCTGCCGAGGGTTCCCGTCAGTCCACTGATCAAGGTTTCCTGAAGCCCGCATCTTTTGCCGCCCGCATTCTATCAATTCCAGAATACGAGGCAGATCTCTTTCTTTGGCTTTTCGTATAAGGCGCTCCATTGGTTCACATTAATTATACATTAACACTCATTTGCGCAGCAAAGATACAAAAAAATAGAGAGAAACAAAAAAGAATGATATGAATTCACCATTAATCGAAGAAATGTCGTATCTTTGCACACACAATCAAATTAGACAAACAATGAAGAAAGAGATTTATTTAGCAGGCGGTTGCTTCTGGGGAACAGAGCACTATTTTAAACAAATTCAGGGCGTGATGAGAACGGAAGTAGGCTTTGCCAACGGAAATACTGACAATCCCACCTATCAAGAAGTCTATACCGACCAGACTGGCTATGCTGAAACGGTGCACATCGAGTACGATGAACAGGTAGTCGGTCTTGAATTCCTGCTGAATATGTTCTTCAAGGCCATCGATCCCATGAGCCTCAACCGTCAAGGACACGACGAAGGCACTCGCTATCGCACAGGTGTCTATTATGTCAGCGACGATCAGCTCCCTGTTATCAATAAGGTGTTTGCTGAACAGCAGGCCCTTTATCCAGAGCCTATCGCTGTCGAGAAACTGCCACTTAGGAATTTCTATACGGCAGAAGAATACCATCAGGACTATCTGGATAAGAATCCCGACGGCTACTGCCACCTGCCCACTGCCCTTTTCGATTTTGCGCGTCAGGCAAAGGACACGACGAAATAAATTACTTACATTAAGACCATTGATAGTGCAAAGACACACAAAAATACTGAGAAAGATTGATTATTTCGGAAAAATCATCTATCTTTGCACTTGAAATGGAATGGTGGCAGAAATAAGTTCTTTAGCAAACAGGCAAAGATGGACGAGACAAGGAAGGGATTCATACAACTTCACCTCAGTGTACTTCTGGCGGGCTTCACTGGACTCTTCGGGCGACTGATAACGCTCAATGAGGTGGATATTGTGTGGTATCGCATGCTTTTCACAAGCTGTATCCTGCTGGTATTTACTGGTCTGCCTCGAGTCGGCTGGCACAAGTTCTTGCAGCTCTGTGGATGCGGCGCTCTGTTAGGACTCCATTGGATCCTGTTCTATGGCTCAATCAAAGCCTCAAATGTCTCCATCGGCGTCATCTGCTTCTCGCTGATCGGATTCTTCACTGCTATCTTCGAGCCGATTCTAGACAGACGGCGGCTCTCATGGGTTGAACTGCTGTTTTCGCTCATCACAGTGGTTGGTGTGCTCTGTATCTTCTCGTTCGACGCCCGCTACCGCTACGGTATTTCCATCGGCGTCGTCTCCTCTGCCGTCTGTGCCCTGTATGCCATCTGCAACAAGAAAGCCAGTGTAGGTGTGCGTAGCCGCACAGTGCTGATGTATCAGATGTCGGGGGGACTCATGATTGTATCAGCCATTATTCCTGCCTATCTCTTTTTCTTCCCAAGTCAGCAGGAGGTCATCGTCATCCCAGAGGGCAACAACCTATGGTTCATGCTCTGTCATGCCCTTTTCTGCACCGTTGGCATGTATCTGTTGCAGATTCAGGCCCTCAAACGACTCTCGGCCTTCACGGTCAATCTGACATACAATCTGGAACCCTGCTATACCATCATACTGGCCTTCCTCATCTTCGGCGAGGGAAGGGAGATCAACTTCTCTTTCTATCTAGGCATCGCCCTTATCCTCATAAGCGTGCTGCTACAGACATGGAGAGTCTGGGATAAATCTCATAAGAAGGTTATTTGTGAATGAATTTAGGATACTATTAAACAATTAAAAAAATATGATCAAGAACATGAAATGGATGATTTCCGCCATCCTGATTTTAGGCGGAACCATGACAGCTCAAGCTGCACAGGACGAGAAAAATGGTACTCCATTTTTTACCTCGGAAGACCTTCCGAACATCGCCAACTTCCTGCCTGCCCCACCCGAATTCGAGTCAGCAGCATTCGTGTACGACCAGACACAACACCTATGGGGAAAACTACAGCGCCTGAACGAGGAGCGTGCCCAAATGGCCATCAACGATGCCGTCTTTGGGATGCAGACCATCATCGACATCTACGGCCCGATGTTTGGCCTTAACATCACCAAGGAAGACACTCCTGAAATTTACAAGCTGCTGCAAGACGTGTCCTGCACCACTGACAGTATTACCGTAAGGGCCAAGAGACAGCATATGCGCCTGCGCCCATACGTATATTATAAGGAAGGAACACTCATACCCGAAAAAGAGGAGAAACATGCTGGTGAAGGCTCTTGGCCTTCAGGTCACACTGCACTGGGATGGACAACAGCTTTGCTGCTGATTGACATCAATCCTGCAGCCACTGATAGGATTATGGCCCGTGCCTATGAACACGGACAGAGCCGCGTCATCGCAGGCTATCACTGGCAGACCGACGTGGATGCAGCCCGTCTCGCCGCCTCACTGCTCTACATCAAACTGCAGGGCAACGAACGATTCCAGCAACAGATGGCCAAAGCCCGTCAGGAGTTCAAGGAAAAGACCAGTGGCCAGACCAGAATCAATGCTCCCAATACACAGTCTACAGCAACAGGCCAAAGCCTAGTCTATACCCTCAGTGGACAGCCTGCTACCAGCGAGACTCGCGGTATCGTCATCGTAGATCACAAGAAAGTACTTAAACACTAATGAAAAACTTGTCGGCCATCTATATAAAAGGTTAATTTTTTATAATAGACATTTGATATATAAGTATAAATCACTATATTTGTAATTCCAAATGAATTCTTGCACTAAAAAAATAGTATCCTATAACTAAAAACAAAAAAAATATTATGAACAAAAACGAGCAATTTGTCATCACTATTAATCGTGAGTTGGGTAGCGGTGGTCGTACAGTCGGTCGCCTATTAGCAGAAAAACTGGGTGTGCCATACTATGACAAAGCGATTCAGAAACCCTTAGAAGAGAAGTTTAACATGACCTTAGACCAGATTGAGCAACTTAAAGGCAATGACCGCAGTTGGTGGCAAAGCATTAAGCGAGTGTTGGTCCTTGGAGAAGATGCAGCTAACGCTCAGGAGTATTACGACGAGAAAAACAAGAAACTCGTGACCTCCGAGGCCGTGTTGAAGGCAGAAAAAGAAATCTTGCATAGCATCGCCATTGAGCAGTCATGCGTCATAGCCGGCCGTTCTGCCTTCTACGCTTTGAATGGCTACCCCAATAGTCTGAATATTCTCATCCAAGCCCCAATGGAGTTCCGTCTGAATCGTATTATGGCTAAACAAGGCATTAGTGAGAAGGAAGCCAGGAAGATCATCAAAGAGGTAGATGAGACGCGAGAGGAGTATCTTAAAAACAATGCCAACACCTCGCGCTATGACACTCGCAACTACGACCTGGTAATTAATATGGCTGGTAAGACCGAGGAAGATGCAGTCAAAGTCATATTAGCATATATCGGCTGATTAATGATTACAAATACTAAAAAGGCGTCACAGAATTTCTGCGACGCCCTTTTTTATTAATTATATGTAACCTTAGTCAGCCAGCTTGGCCTTGATGAACTCACGGTTCAGGCGGGCGATGTTGGCGATGGTCTCGTTCTTCGGGCAGACAGCCTCGCAGGCGCGGGTATTGGTGCAGTTACCGAAGCCGAGCTCCTCCATAGCCATCACCATGTTCTTGGCACGACGGGCAGCCTCTACGCGGCCTTGCGGGAGCAGGGCGAGCTGAGACACCTTAGACGATACGAAGAGCATGGCAGAGCCGTTCTTACAAGCTGCTACACAAGCACCACAACCGATGCAAGAAGCGCAGTCCATAGCTTCGTCGGCATCCTCCTTCGGAATCAGGATGGCGTTGGCATCCTGGGCCTGACCCGTGCGGATGGTGGTATAGCCACCAGCCTGGATGATCTTATCGAAGGCATTGCGGTCAACCATACAGTCCTTAATCACGGGGAAGGCAGCTGAGCGCCAAGGCTCAACGGTGATCACGTCACCATCGTTGAAACGACGCATATAGAGCTGACAGGTAGTAGCTCCGCGCTCGGTCTTACCGTGAGGCGTTCCGTTGATGTAGAGTGAGCACATACCGCAGATACCCTCGCGGCAGTCGTGATCGAACACGAAAGGCTCCTTGCCTTCGTTGATGAGCTCCTCGTTCAGGATGTCAAGCATCTCGAGGAAAGAGGTGTCATCGGGGATGTCGTGCATTTCGTGGGTGTCGAAATGACCTGCGTCCTTGGGGCCATTCTGGCGCCAGAACTTTATTGTAAAGCTTATATTCTTAGCCATAATTCCTTAGTTTTTATAGTTACGTGTCTGTACCTTAATAGCCTCGTACTCCAGCGGCTCCTTGATGAGCTCAGGCTCGTTGCCCTTGCCTTTGTACTCCCAGCAACCTACGTAGAAGTAGTTCTCGTCGTCGCGCTTGGCCTCGCCTTCCTCTGTCTGGTATTCCTCGCGGAAGTGACCACCGCAAGACTCGTTACGAGAGAGAGCGTCGAAAGCAACGAGCTGACCCATTGTGAAGAAGTCACGGAGGTGGATAGCCTTGTCGAGCTCAACGTTCAGACCCTCCTTAGTGCCAGGAACGAACAGGTTGGTATCGAACTCCTTCTCCAACTCGTGCATCTTCTTCAGACCAGTCTTCAGGCCCTCAGCGGTACGGCCCATACCGACATACTCCCACATGATGTGACCGAGCTCCTTGTGGATAGAGTCGACAGAGCGCTTACCCTTGATGTTCATCAGACGGTCAATCTCTGCGTTGACAGCTTTCTCAGCCTCGTCAAACTCAGGACGGTCTGTAGGAATCTTCGGCCATACAGCCTGATCAGCCAGGTAGTTCTGGATGGTGTAAGGCAGCACGAAGTAACCATCAGCCAGACCCTGCATCAGAGCAGAAGCACCCAGACGGTTAGCACCGTGGTCAGAGAAGTTACACTCACCGATAGCAAACAGACCAGGAATCGTGGTCTGCAGCTCGTAGTCAACCCAAATACCACCCATCGTGTAATGGATAGCAGGATAGATCATCATCGGCTTGTAGTACTTCACACCATTGATCTCGTTAGCTACGTCGCCAGGGAATACGTCGGTAATCTCCTCATACATCTCGAAGAGGTTGCCATAGCGCTGCATGATGACATCGAGGCCGAGACGGTTGATAGACTCAGAGAAGTCGAGGAACACGGCCAGACCTGTGTTGTTGACACCGAAGCCCTTGTCGCAACGCTCCTTGGCAGCACGCGAAGCAACGTCACGCGGCACGAGGTTTCCAAATGCCGGATAGCGGCGCTCCAGATAGTAGTCGCGATCCTCCTCAGGAATCTCCCAACCCTGCTTGGTACCAGCCTGGAGAGCCTTAGCGTCCTCAAGCTTCTTAGGAACCCAGATACGACCATCGTTACGCAGCGACTCAGACATCAGCGTCAGCTTAGACTGCTTGTCACCATGAACGGGGATACAGGTGGGGTGAATCTGAACGTAAGAAGGATTTGCAAAGTAAGCACCCTTACGATAGCACTGAACGGCTGCCGTACAGTTACAACCCATAGCGTTTGTAGAGAGGAAATAAGTGTTACCATAACCACCAGTAGCAATCACCACAGCGTTAGCGCTGAAACGCTCAAGCTTACCAGTAACAAGGTTCTTGGCAATGATACCACGAGCGCGACCATCAACGATGACCACATCCTCCATCTCATAACGGGTGTAGAGCTTCACCTTACCAGCCTTTACCTGGCAAGAGAGTGAAGAGTAAGCACCGAGCAGCAACTGCTGACCTGTCTGACCCTTGGCATAGAATGTACGGCTTACCTGAGCACCACCGAATGAACGGTTAGCCAGCATACCACCATACTCACGAGCGAAGGGAACACCCTGAGCCACACACTGGTCGATGATATTGTTAGACACCTCAGCCAGACGATACACGTTGGCCTCGCGGGCACGGTAGTCACCACCCTTTACGGTGTCGTAGAACAGACGATAGACAGAGTCACCATCGTTCTGATAGTTCTTGGCGGCATTGATACCACCCTGAGCAGCGATAGAGTGAGCGCGGCGCGGAGAGTCCTGAATGCACAAATTAATCACGTTGAAGCCCATCTCGCCGAGAGAAGCAGCAGCCGATGCACCAGCCAGACCAGTTCCGACTACAATCACGTCGAGCTTCAGCTTGTTCTTAGGATTGACAAGACGCTGATGAGCCTTATATTCCTTCCATTTCTCAGGTACTGGACCTGCGGGAATCTTAGAATCTAATACTTTTGCCATAATTCTTTCAGATTAAAAAGTTGATAATTAGCAGAGGCTCGGAGCGCACTTGAATGCGAAAGCCAGAATCACTACGAGGAAGCCAAGCATCAGCAGCGTCGTGTAGATGAAGCCAATGCACTTCCAGCGGTTGAGCCAGATCTTACCACTCCAGCCGAGAGTCTGCAAGGCTGACCAGAAACCGTGAGTCAGGTGGAACCAGATTGCACAGATCCAGATGATGTAGAGCACTACAAACACGGGATTAGAGAATGTCTCTTTAATCCATGCAAAACCGTCAGCAGGGTCAATCTGCTGGTAAGTACCGACAATCTCTGCGAACATCATGTTGTACCAGAAATTGTAGAGGTGCAGCAGCAGGCCGATAAAGATGATCAGACCGAGTACGAGCATGTTCTTCGAAGACCACTCCACGATGCCGGGATTGACCTGTGTAGCCACCTCGTAACGGTTGTCACCACGAGCCTTACGGTTCTGCGCAGTCAGAATGAAAGCGTAGACAATGTGAATCACTGCCAGAGCAGCCAGACCAAGCGTTGCCACAACGGCATACCAGTTGGCGCCCAGGAATTCGCAAATCATGTTGTAACCTTCCTCAGAGAAAAGCGCTACCAAGTTCATGCAACAATGGAATGTCAAGAACAAGATCAGCGCAATACCCGTAACGGACATTACAACTTTTCTACCAATTGATGAATTGATTAACCACATAAGTTGTTGAATTTAAATGAATTATTGAATATTAATACTTACAATTAGGTACGTGCATACACGTTTAGGGGACAAAGATAATCAAAAATTATGAGATAGACAAGCGTTTTTCGGGAAAAAATACGGATTTTGGGAAATTAGTCTGTTTTCTGCGTAGTTTTTCGTATCTTTGCTGCGTCGTTGGAGTCATCGCCGGTTTCAAGTTTCACTTCAGGACTCAACGTCAGTATCAAGACATCATTGACCAGATAGAAGACCTCACAGCTGATCAGCAGTAGGTGGTTCCCACAGGTAACGCTTCATATCCACACGTCCGTTAGCTTTAAAGCAAACACCTTCTTCCTCTAATAAAGGGCGCTGACGACTCCATCCAGGAGCTGTGCGCCCTTCTATATTGACGACACGATGACAAGGGAGTTGTTCTGCTCCTGGTGTGTAACGCAACGTGCGCCCCACCATCCGCGAATGACTCGGCCAACCCGCCAATGCTGCGATATGCCCATACGTTGTCACCATTCCACGAGGGATCTGACTGACGATATTCAACACATCATCACGAAAGGTGCGCGCTTGTTCAGGCGTCATCTTGTCAGGATAATCATTCATCTGTTTAAGCATTTAGTAATTTTGTTGCTACCATAATAATCATTGAGCATCTGGATGGATTTCTGGGCTTTCAGATACTTGTCGAGTGCTGCAAACAATTCCTTTGTTGCATCCGAAGCCTTATCAAACTGCTGCTCCATCTGCCTGATACGTTCTATCTGTTCCATATTCTGATTAGCGTTTCTACTTTTTTATAAATAATCGATGCAAATTTACAAATAAAATTTGTATCTTTGCCACCTGAACAATAAAAAAAGATATGATTCTGAAATATGATGTCATCATCATCGGAGGCGGTCATGCAGGTTGTGAGGCAGCTTGCGCCAGTGCCAATATGGGTGCAAAGACCTGTCTTGTCACTATGGACATGAACAAGATTGCCCAGATGTCGTGTAATCCTGCTGTTGGCGGTATTGCCAAAGGCCAGATTGTGCGTGAGATCGATGCACTTGGGGGACAGATGGGATTAGTCACAGACGCGACAGCCATCCAGTTCCGTATGTTGAATGTCGGCAAGGGGCCTGCTATGTGGAGTCCTCGCGCTCAGTGCGACAGAGGAAAATTCATTTGGGAATGGAGACACACACTTGATGCTACTCCCAATCTAGACATCTGGCAAGACCAAGCCGACGAACTACTCGTCGAAGAAAGACCCAATTCATCGGAAGGAGCACGCGCCAGCGCCATCGGCATACGTACCATTTGGGGCGCTGAAATCTATGCAAAGTGTATCGTCATCACAGCTGGAACCTTCCTCAACGGGCTCATGCACATCGGACGTAAGATGGTACCTGGGGGCCGCATCGCTGAACCTGCCGTAGCCAATTTCACCGAGAGCATTACCCGTCACGGTGTCATATCAGCAAGAATGAAAACTGGTACGCCCGTACGCATTGACAAACGCTCAGTTCACTTTGAGGACCTGGAAATCCAGCAAGGAGAAAATCGCAGCTATCAGTTCAGTTATATGGATAAGGTCGGCACCTTGAAACAATTGCCCTGCTGGACTGTCAACACCAACGAAGAAGTACACCAAGTGCTGCAAAGCGGACTTGCCGATTCCCCACTCTACAATGGACAGATTCAATCCATAGGTCCTCGCTATTGTCCTTCGATTGAAACCAAACTGGTGACCTTCCCAGACAGAGAGAAACACCCTTTGTTTCTTGAACCAGAGGGAGAAGACACCAACGAGATGTACCTGAACGGCTTCTCGTCTTCACTCCCAATGGATGTACAGATTGAAGCGCTAAAGAAGATTCCAGCTTTCAGAGACATCAAAGTTTATCGTCCTGGCTATGCCATCGAATACGATTTCTTCGATCCGACACAATTAAATCACTCGCTGGAATCGAAAATGATTGCCAATCTATTTATGGCTGGTCAAGTGAATGGCACTACTGGTTACGAAGAAGCAGGAGGACAAGGTACGTTGGCTGGCATCAATGCAGCACTAAAGGCTGGATCTACATCGACAGATAATAACGACGATGCCTCCTCAACATTTATACTCCATCGCGACGAGGCTTATATCGGCGTACTGATTGATGACTTAGTGACCAAAGGTGTTGATGAACCCTATCGTATGTTTACCTCACGAGCCGAATACCGCATCCTACTCCGTCAGGATGATGCCGATGCACGCCTCACTGAAAAGGCTTACGAACTTGGACTAGCAAAACGAGAGCGGTATGACTGGTGGTTGGAGAAAAAGAACCATATCGAAGAAATCATAAATTTCTGCCAAGACTTTGCCATCAAACCGAGACTTATCAATTCTGCACTTGAAGCCCTCGGCACTACCCCACTTCAGTTTGGCTGTAAGTTGATAGATCTTGTTAACCGCCCGCAACTGAATCTCAAGAATCTATCGGAGATCATCCCACAATTGAATGAAGTACTGAATCGGCCGACTAATCGGAAAGAGGAGATTTCTGAAGCGGCAGAAGTAAGGATGAAATACAAAGGCTATATCGAACGTGAGCGTATTGTGGCTGACAAAATGCATCGATTGGAGAATATCAAAATACGGGGTCATTTCAATTACGAAGAGATGCAAGGATTATCTACCGAGTGCCGCCAGAAGCTCATGAAAATCCAGCCAGAAACTTTAGCTCAGGCAAGCCGAATTCCTGGCGTATCACCAAGTGACATCAATGTGCTGCTGGTGCTTATGGGCAGATAAATAAAGGCCAATGGGGTCATAAAACAGGAATTGTTCCACGTGAAACATATCAATAGTTTAACAATTATAAAGCACTAATTATGAATAACAAAGTACTGCTTGACAATCTGCGTTGTATACCAGATTTTCCGAAGAAAGGGATTAATTTCAGAGATGTAACGACACTCTACAAAAATGCTGAGTGCGTTAAAATCATGCTCGATGAACTGGAGAGAATTTACAAAGACAAAGGAATCACAAAGATCGTGGGCATCGAAAGCAGAGGATTTGTGATGGCTTCTGCACTAGCAGGTCGCTTAGGTTGCGGTATCGTCTTGGCACGTAAACCAGGTAAACTTCCAGCAACAGTAGTTAAGGAGAGTTTTTCAAAGGAGTATGGCGTTGATACCGTTGAAATGCATGTAGACTCCATCGAAGAAAATGACGTCGTGCTAATCCATGATGATTTGTTGGCAACGGGAGGAACTGCGATGGCTGTCTATAAACTCGTCAAGCTGTTCAATCCGAAGAAAATCTATATGAACTTCATCATTGAGATCACAGACGAAGGACTTCACGGACGCGAAGTATTTAAGGGTATAGACCTCACTACCCTTGTGACGATATAAGAATAAAAGTAGCTCACAAGACCTTGTACGGCATGAGGAGAAGAGATTGTTCCACGTGAAACAAAGTTCGTGAAACGCCTTAAATAAGGGCTTGCCAGGATTTACAAGTATGACAAAGGAAGAGAACGAAAAGCGCCTAAATTACCTTAAAACGATAGTAAGTAGGTTGCCAGAGAAACCTGGCAGCTACCAATATTATGACGAGAATCATACCATCATATATGTAGGAAAAGCGAAGAATCTCAAGTCGAGAGTCTCATCGTATTTCCACGCAGAGGTGGATCGTTTCAAAACGAAAGTACTGGTCAGCAAGATCCACGATATCAGCTATACCGTTGTCAATACAGAAGAGGACGCCTTATTGCTGGAAAATTCGCTAATCAAGAAATACAACCCTCGTTATAATGTGCTGCTGAAGGACGGGAAGACCTACCCTTCAATCTGCGTTACAAACGAATTCTTACCACGTATATTCAGCACGCGAGAAGTCAATAAGAAATATGGTACTTTCTACGGGCCCTATTCGCATGTCGGATCGATGTATGCTGTACTTGATATCATCAAGGAACTCTATCATCCTCGCACTTGTAAGACACTGCTCACAAAAGAAGGTGTCGCATGTGGGAAATACAAAGTCTGTCTGGATTATCATATCAAAAAATGCCTGGGTCCATGCGTAGGAAAACAGGCCTACGAGGATTATCAGAAAAACATCATGCAGGCACGAGAAATCCTTAAGGGAAACACCAGAGAGGTGCTACGCAGCCTCAAGGAAGAGATGCTACGACTTGCAGAAGAGCTCCGCTTTGAGGAAGCCGAAGAAATCAAACGAAAATACATGGCTCTCGATGGGTTTGTGAGCAAAAGCGAGGTGGTCAGCAATACCATCGACAACGTTGATACCTTCTCTATAACAAGTGACGAAAAGATAGCATATATCAATTATCTACACGTCTCAAACGGCATTATTAACCAGAGTTTCACCATCGAATACAAGAAGAAACTCAACGAAAGTGACGAGGAACTCCTGCAGTTAGGTATCATTGAACTTCGCAACAGATTCAAAAGTAATTCCAAGGAGATCATTGTGCCTCAGGAATTGGGATTTGAACTGGAAGGCATCACCTTTACAGTACCACAAAGAGGTGATAAAAAGACGCTGCTTGACCTCTCGATAAAGAACGGGAAACAATACAAATTCGACCGTCTGAAACAAGCCGAAAAGCTGAATCCAGAGCAGAAGAAGACACGACTGATGAAAGAACTGCAAGACAAGCTCCACCTACCTAAGCTACCTTATCAGATAGAGTGCTTCGATAACTCTAATATAGCGGGTACAGATGCCGTTGCTTCATGCGTAGTATTCAAGGCAATGAAACCTTCAAAGAAGGATTATAAACACTTTAATATCAAAACCGTAGAGGGGCCTGACGACTATGCTTCAATGAAAGAAGTCGTACATCGTCGTTATACACGTCAGATAGAAGAAGAACAACCCCTACCCGACCTCATCATCGCTGATGGCGGCAAGGGGCAAATGGAGGTCATCAGACAGGTGATTCAAGACGAACTGAACCTCGATATCCCTATTGCCGGCTTAGCCAAAGACGACCGTCACCGTACAAACGAATTACTCTACGGATTCCCACCTATGCATGTAGAGCTGAAAATCAACTCAGAACTGTTTCATGTACTCACACAGATACAAGACGAGGTACACCGTTTTGCCATCGAATTCCATCGAAAGAAGCGTTCTAAGCGCGCTTTGCACTCCGAGCTTGATGACATCAAGGGCATTGGTCCTAAAACGCGTGACGGGCTTCTAAATGCCCTTAAATCAGTTAAACGGATTAGGGAGGCAAGCATGGAAACACTCAGTGAGGTCATCGGCCCGGCAAAGGCGAAGATTGTGTATAACTATCTGCATCGGGAGGCGGAAGAGAACGAGAAGTAACTTCGAGGTCAACGAAACGTAATACACGAGGCAGAGAGCCGTAACATCGTCTATTCAAGCCATAGGAGGCAAAATGTAACAATGTAACTTTGTAACATTGTAACATTAAGCACATACAGATAAGTGAACAAAACTATGATATGGCCATGACAAATGACAGATGACAGTTTTAGAAAAAGAAAAGGAATTAAAAGATTATTATATATAATAATATATAATAATACTATATACTCTCTCAAAATCAAAAAACTGTCATCTGTCATCTGTCACAGACCTTAATGTTACAATGTTACATTGTTACAAAGTTACAAATTCGGCAAACAAATAAAGATAGGTCAAAATTTGGAGGATTCAGAATATTGTCGTATCTTTGCCAAAAAATCAGAAACAAGCCGAAAACAACAGAACAATGAGAGCAGTCGTACAGAGAGTCAGTCACGCCAGCGTCACCATCGAGGGAGCCGTCAAAAGTCAGATCGGACAGGGGTTCCTCGTCCTCCTGGGCATCTGTGATGAGGATACGGAAGAAGACCTTGACTGGCTGGTGAAGAAGATTGCAGGCCTACGCGTGTTCGATGACGAGCAGCACGTGATGAACCGCTCCATCATGGATATGTGCCGATTCGACGCCAATGGAGAACCAACAGGCGAGACTACGACAGGCGAAATCCTCGTCATATCGCAGTTCACGCTCTACGCCAGCTATAAGAAAGGCAACCGTCCGAGCTGGTTCCGCGCGGGCTCTCACGAGCACTCCATCCCACTCTACGAGGCCTTCTGCAGCCGTCTCTCAGAGGCTATCGGCAAGCCTGTAGGCACAGGAGAATTCGGCGCCGACATGAAGGTAGAGCTGCTCAACGACGGTCCCGTAACCATCTGCATGGACACCAAAAACAAAGAATAGAAAATGAAGAAATACTTAAGAGAAATCGAGGTATCAGGTCTGATACTGGTGATTATAGGCATCGTCAGCTCCTATGTCTGGGGCGCAAATTTCGGCATGTGGCCCTGTGCAGTAGGTATGCTGCTGTGGCTCGTCAGCTTTCTCTACAAGGCGTTCCACTGGAACGAATACGAGCGAGAGAACCGTCAGAACATCATGATCCTGATGCTCGCCATTGTGATACTCATCATCCAAATGTTACTCAGAAGATGACCATCAAGGAAGCACAAGAGGCCGTTGACCGCTGGATACGGGAGTACGGCGTGAGATACTTCTCCGAACTGACCAACATGACAGTACTGACGGAGGAAGTAGGTGAACTAGCCCGAATCATGGCTCGCAGATACGGCGATCAGTCGTGGAAAGCCAGCGATCCACAAGGCGAAGATAACGGCAAGACAGCGATGGGCGAAGAAATGGCAGACGTACTATGGGTGCTGCTCTGTCTGGCCAATCAGACAGGCATAGACCTCACAGAAGAACTCCAGAAAAGCATTGATAAGAAGACCAACCGTGACTCCTTAAGACATATTCATAACAAGAAACTTTTAGCATAAAACAAATAAGATTATGGCAGAACAACCCAAGGAAAAGGGCCGCATCGAAGAGGCTCTGAGTAAGTACAACCTCGACATCTCTGACGAAGAAGTAAAAGCAGCAGTCAAGAAGATTATTGCTGAAAAAGTACATGAGAACGATACCCCAGAAGTGAAGCAATTCCTAATGGGAAGTGTGGAACTGACGACGCTGAAGACCACCGATTCAGACGAGTCGGTAATGGCCTTTACTGAGCGCGTAAACCAGTTCGACGAACAGTACCCTAACCTACCCCACGTAGCCACCATCTGCGTCTATCCCCGTTTTGCTCGTACAGTCGCTGAGACCTTAGAGGTTGAAGGTGTGGAGATTGCTTGTGTCAGCGGTTCTTTCCCTTCGTCTCAGGCTCTTATTGAGGTAAAGACAGTAGAGACAGCACTCGCCCTCAAAGACGGCGCTACAGAGATAGATATGGTCATGTCTGTAGGTGCTTTCCTTTCAGGCGACTACGAGACCGTCTGTGACGAGATCCAGCAGATGAAGGAGACCTGCGGCGAGCACAAGATGAAGGTAATCCTCGAAACAGGTTGTCTGAAGACCGCCAGCAACATCAAGACAGCTTCAATCCTTGCGATGTATAGTGGTGCCGACTATATCAAGACCTCTACAGGCAAGCTAGAGCCTGCAGCTACACCTGAAGCTGCTTACGTCATGTGTCAGGCTATCAAGGAATACTACGACGAGACAGGCATTCAGATTGGTTTTAAGCCCGCTGGAGGCCTTAACTCAGTGATGGACGCACTGATATACTACACCATCGTAAAAGAGGTTCTGGGCGAAAAATGGCTCACTAATCAGTGGTTGCGACTCGGTACTTCACGACTGGCGAATATGCTACTCAGCGAAGTGACAGGCGAAGAAGTAAAATTCTTCTAATCAGTAAAAATAAAGGGGATGCAGTTGCATCCCCTCTTTTCGTATCATAGTTTCCTTTGTATCGCATATTCAAGATAAGCAGAGAAAGCATCTTTCAGCTGCGAATCCTTCACATACGCATCAATAAACCTTTGTTCATCAACGGCAATCTCGTCCATCTTCTTCTGCGCATATTCGATACCACCATATTCTTTCGTGAACTCAACAAGAACGGCAATTTCATCGGCATTGATGGTACCTGCCTTAACCTTCATTGCCAAAGGCATCATCGACTCATAGGGCGAATGTTGAAGCGCATAGATAACAGGTAACGTCAGCTTGCCATCAGCCATATCAGCACCAGTAGGTTTGCCAATCTCATCCGACTCAAAATAATCGAAGATATCATCACGAATCTGGAAGATCATACCAAGGTTATGGCCGAACTTCTTGGCTGCCTGAACATCTATATCCGAAGCACCAACTGACAAGGCGCCAATCCCTGCACAAGCCTCGAAAAGAGAAGCGGTCTTCTTATCAATCACCTGATAATAAGCTTCTTCTGAGATTTCCTTATTGTTGACATTCTGTAACTGTAGAAGTTCTCCTGCAGCTAGCGTTCTACCTAAGTTTGAAAGAACCTGAATAATCTTCTGATTCCCAGTACAAGATGCATTCAAAAGACAGGTAGAAAGAATATAGTCACCTACAAGAACAGCAACCTTATTATTAAATGCTGCATTCAGTGAAGACTGACCGCGACGCTCATTACTTTCATCAACGACATCATCGTGCGTAAGACTGGCCGTATGGAGCAATTCGAGTGCAACAGCAGAATGAAGAGTCGAATCGGAAACCAATCCATAGTTCTTAGCCATAAGTAACGTAAGCATGGGGCGCATCTGCTTTCCTGAGCGCTGACGAAGATGAGACAACGCTTCAGACAACAAGCCATCTTCATGCGACATAACGTCATTGAAAAGATTCTTGAAATCCAAGAATTCTTTTTCAATCGGTGTTTTTATTCTCACTAAATAGTCCATTGCGAAGAAATTTGGCACAAAAATAAGAAAAAATTGGGTAATTAGATAATTTTTTAGTAATTTTGAGCAGAAAATTAAGAAAGTTATGCAGAAATTATTTCTTTTAGACGCGTACGCACTGATTTATAGGTCATATTACGCCTTCATCAAAAACCCGAGAATCAACTCCAAAGGACTGAATACATCAGCCATCATCGGCTTTTGTAATACATTGAATGAGGTGCTGCAGAAAGAACAACCCACGCACATCGGTGTGGCATTCGATCCTCATGGTCCTACATTCCGCAGTGAGGCGTTCCCTGAATATAAAGCCCAGCGAGAAGAGACACCTGAAGATATCCGTAAGGCAGTGCCTATCATCAAGGATATCCTAAAGGCCTACAATATCCCCATCCTGCAGGCTGACGGCTACGAGGCTGACGATGTCATCGGCACACTCGCCAAAAAAGCTGATTCCATCGGTATCAAGACATTTATGCTTACACCAGATAAAGACTATGGACAACTTGTGACTGAAAATGTAAGTATCTACCGTCCTCGACATGGCGGTGGTTACGAAGTGATGGGTCCAAAGGAAGTCACAGAGAAATATGGTATCGGTAGTACCTCTCAGGTGATTGACCTCCTGGCCTTGATGGGCGACTCAGCAGATAACTTCCCTGGCTGTCCTGGTGTCGGCGAGAAGACAGCCGTGAAACTCATCAATGACTTCGGAAGTGTTGAAGGACTCATCCAGCGCTCAAGTGAGATCAAAGGAAAACTAAGAGAGAAAGTTGAATCGCACGTGGAAGACATCAAGATGAGTTACTTCCTGGCAACCATTAAAACTGATGTACCTATCGAGCTTGATATGGATGCTCTCCAACTGGTGGAGCCCAACGAGGAAGAATTAGGCAAACTCTTCACTGAACTTGAGTTTAAGAGCCTGGCAGATAGAATCCTTAAAAAACCTCAAAAAAAGCAAATTCCCGCTAACGGGCAGCTCGATCTCTTTGCAGAATTTCCAGCCGACGGGACGAATTTAGACGAAAATTCAAGTTTTGAGAGCCTTAAAACGACGCCTCATAACTACAAACTTATTGAAAATGAGGAAGATTTAAAGAAATTGCATGATTATTTCTTGACAAATGAAATTTTAAGTCTAGACACTGAAACGACTTCAACAAACCCCATCGACGCAGAATTGGTAGGTTTGAGCTTCGCTGTGAAGGAATTCGAGGCCTTTTATGTGCCCATTCCGGCAAAACGTGAAGAAGCGTTGCAAATTGTTAATATCTTTAAAGACATCTATGAAGACCCCAAGATTTTAAAAATCGGACAAAACCTGAAGTATGATCTTGAGGTGCTTCGAAACTATGACATCGAACTGAAGGGAAAGATGTGGGACACGATGATTGCCCACTACCTCATCCAACCAGAACTTCATCATAATATGGACTACATGGCCGAAATCTATCTGAACTACCAGACCATCCATATCGATGAACTCATCGGACCAAAGGGAAAAGGCCAGAAATCGATGCGCGACCTCCTACCCTCTCAGGTTTATGAATATGCAGCAGAAGACGCTGATATCACCCTCAGACTGAAAAACAAGCTGGAACCCGAATTAAAGAAATTCGGATGCGAAGATTTGTTCTACAACATCGAGATGCCCTTAATGCCCGTTTTAGCAGAAATGGAGATGAACGGTGTATGTCTGGATACAGAATCGCTGAAAGAAACGTCAAAAGTTCTTACTGGCAGAATGAATGAACTCGAGAGTCGTATCTATGAGTTAGCAGGAGGACAGTTTAATATCGCCTCACCCAAGCAGGTGGGAGAGATTCTGTTTGATAAGCTGAAGATCGTAGAGAAGGCCAAGAAAACCAAGACAGGTCAATACGTCACTTCGGAAGAAACACTCCAACAGCTAAAGAACAAACATGAAATCGTAGCCGACATCTTGGAACACAGAGGTTTAAAGAAACTTATCGGTACTTATATCGACGCTCTGCCAAAGCTGATTAATCCACGCACAGGCCATATACATACATCATTCAATCAGACCATCACTGCTACAGGCCGTCTGTCATCATCAGATCCGAACCTACAGAATATTCCTATTCGAGGAGAAGATGGTAAGGAGATTCGAAAGGCATTCATACCAGAGCCAGGTTGTCTGTTCTTTTCAGCAGACTATAGTCAGATAGAATTGCGCGTAATGGCACATCTATCGAAGGATGAAAATATGATAGAAGTGTTCCGTGAGGGTAAAGACCTCCATGCGGCTACTGCAGCCAATATCTATAAGAAGGATATCTCGGAAGTGACACGTGACGAACGAACCAAATCCAAAAGAGCCAATTTCGGTATCATTTATGGTATTACCGTCTTCGGACTTGCAGAGCGTCTGGACATCCCTCGCGACGAAGCCAAGATGCTGATAGACGGCTATTTCGCCACCTTCCCACAGGTACACGACTATATGGAGAAATCCAAGGAGATAGCACGTCAGAATGGCTACGTCACTACCCTCTTCGGCCGCCGCCGTTATCTGCCTGATATCAATTCGCACAATGCCACTGTGAGAGGTTTCGCAGAACGTAACGCCATCAATGCCCCCATTCAAGGCACTGCTGCCGACATCATTAAGGTGGCGATGATCCATATCTTCAATCGCTTCAAGGCAGAAGGCATCAAGAGTAAGATGATTCTGCAGGTACACGACGAATTAAACTTCTCCGTCTATCCTGAGGAGAAAGAACGTGTTGAAAAAATCGTGCTTGAAGAGATGCAGGGTGCCTTCGATCTCGCAGTACCACTCGTAGCAGACTCTGGCTTCGGAAAGAACTGGCTCGAGGCTCACTAATAGGAGATAAGCAGGCTCTTAAAAGAAGATGCCTGCTTATTTGTTTATTTCACTTTCCAGATATTCAAGACAATTCCTTTGAACTGTTGGGAGAAATCGGGAGTACAAAGGAAGAGTGCATTGTTCAACCAGGCGTATTGACTATCGGCAGGAGCCTCAAACTGAGGGGCAGCCTTGAAGTAGAAACTCGGATTACCATTGGTGTCTTTACCGTCATAGATGATACCCCGATTACGAACGTGGATATACACCCCATCGTCTGTCTTGATGCTATAGATAGCCTCCAATTCAGTACGATTCAGAGCCTTATTCGCTAACTGATAATCAGCTCCGCCATTCACGATCGTACCTTTGATATTCGGTCCTTCGAAAGTGCCGCCTGTAATGGGTATCACGATACGCTGACCATGCTGGGTCTCACCACAACTATAGGTCTCGCCAAGCGTAACCTTCAGTTGGAAGGCAAACTCTAACTGGGGCATCTCTTTGGGCTCAGCGATCTGAGCTTTGGCATTCATAGTAAATGTCAACAATACAACGATAAAGATAGCTATTTTCTTCATACGCTCATTATAAGTCTAATCCATAGCCGACAGTGAAAGTAAAGCCGCCATTACGTGCCTTGATAAGGTCAGAATTCTCTGTGACGCCAAATACGTAGCGGGCATCGATGATGACGTTTGAGAACTCATAGGAGATGCCAACGGGGATAGAGAGATCGAAGCGCTTGAACATATCAGTGGCATCCCTGTCTGTCTCTTCGGCCTTCACCACTTTCTTTTCCCCTGCAATTCCCTGACCGTCCAAATAAGTCTTCTCCGACGTGATGACCGACTGCTTGAACTTAGCCTTCAGCAGATAGCCTGGCTGAATGCCGGCTTTGATCTTAAGACCCTCATAGATCTCATAGCCCGTCATCAGCGGCAGCTCCAGATAGTGAAGCGTGTATTGGATACCACTCACTTTCTCCTGAATCGCCATATCCTCATAGGTATAGTCCTGGTATTTCGTACCGCGATTGGAGTACATCAGGCCCGCCATAAACGTGACCACACCGCGCTCATAAGCCACTTCGAGACCACCCGTCATGCCCTGCTTATAGCGGGCAGTGTAGTCCGACAGCTCCCTATCGCCTGAGTAGAATTTATCATTAGGAAACTTCGCGAGAGTGAATCCAATCTTCGGATAGAGCCTCCAGTAGGAATCCACCTGCGCCTGAATTGTCAGCGACAGGAAAAACAAGGATAAAACAAATAGTAATTTCTTCATAACAGCAACCATTTTCATACTAATGAACGAGTGCAAAGATAATATATTGTCTGCTGAAAATGAAATAAATCGCGAATTATTTTGGATTTCGGCCGATTTGCCGTACCTTTGCACCCAGATAATAAACGTTTATAGAATAAAATGGCATTAAAATGTGGTATTGTGGGACTGCCAAACGTGGGCAAGTCCACATTGTTCAATTGTTTGTCGAGTGCAAAAGCACAGGCAGCAAATTTCCCCTTTTGTACGATTGAGCCGAATGTCGGCGTAATAACCGTACCTGATGAGAGACTGACAAAATTAGCAGAGATAGTTCATCCTGGTCGCATCGTACCTGCTACCTGTGAGATTGTAGATATTGCAGGCCTTGTGAAAGGTGCCTCGAAAGGCGAAGGATTAGGTAACAAGTTCTTGGGAAATATCCGTGAGACAGATGCTATCATCCATGTACTTCGCTGCTTTGAGGATGAGAACATCACCCACGTCGATGGCACCATCGACCCTATTCGTGACAAAGAGATCATCGATACTGAGCTACAGCTGAAAGACCTCGAGACCATTGAGAGTCGCCTGGCAAAGACAGAGAAGGCTGCCGCTGCTGGCAATAAGGACGCAAAGGTCGAAGTCGCTGTGCTCCATGCTTACAAAGAGGCTCTGGATCAGGGTAAGAATGCCCGTATCGTGGAGTTCGAATCGAAGGAGGAACAGGACTGCGCCAAGAACCTTTTCCTGCTAACCTCTAAGCCTGTGCTCTATGTCTGCAACGTCGGCGAGGCTGACGCTAAAAACGGTAACGACTTTACCCAAAAAGTAGAGGCATTGGCGAAGGAGGAAGGTGCAGAAACAATGATTATCGCTGCAAAGACAGAAGAGGATATCGCAGAACTCGAAAGCTACGAGGACAAGCAGATGTTCCTCGAAGAACTGGGCTTGGAGGAGAGCGGTGTGAACCGTCTGATCAAGAAAGCCTATGCCCTGCTGAACCTTGAGACATTCATCACCGCAGGCGAGATGGAGGTAAAAGCCTGGACCTATAAGAAAGGCTGGAAGGCTCCCCAGTGCGCTGGTGTCATCCATACCGACTTTGAAAAGGGATTCATTCGCGCTGAGGTCATCAAATATGAAGACTACCTGCAGTATGGCTCCGAAGCCGCTGTCCGCGAGGCAGGCAAACTGGCCGTCGAGGGTAAGGACTACGTCGTGCAGGACGGCGATATCATGCACTTCCGCTTTAACGTATAGACCATGATAGATCTGATTAGCTATATTGTCTGGAATCCAGACTTGGAGGCTTTCCGTCTGGGCCCGATTTCCATCCGCTGGTATGGTCTGATGTGGGTTATCGGCTTTGCTGTAGCCTATCTGACCGTACAGCGCCTTTACAAGGAACAAAAGATCAAGGACGAGCTTTTCGATCCCCTTTTCTTCTATTGTTTCATAGGTATTCTCATCGGCGCCCGCTTAGGCCATTGCATCTTCTATCAGCCACAGGATTTCCTGACTTCCTGGCAAGGCATCGTGGAGATGATACTGCCCATTCGTTTTGGCAATGATGGCAGTTGGCTGGGTGAGACATTTGGTTTCTTCGTGACAGGCTATGCCGGTCTGGCCTCGCATGGTGGTACCTTAGGTTTGATGATAGCACTTTGGCTCTATGTGAAGAAGACAAAACTGAGCATCTGGACCGTACTCGACAATATAGCCATCGCTACAGGTAGCATGGCCTGCTGCATCCGTCTGGGAAACCTCATGAATTCGGAGATTATCGGCAAGATCACTGATGTGCCTTGGGCCTTTATTTTCGAGAATGTAGATAAGGTGCCTCGCCATCCTGGACAGCTCTACGAAGCTATCGCCTATGCCCTACTCTTCTGCATCATGTGGGTACTCCACAAGAAGATGCCCGAGAAGATCGGCACAGGCTGGTACTTCGGCTTCTGCCTGACATATATCTTCGCTTTCCGTTTCTTCATCGAATACACGAAAGAGGTTCAGGAAGCCTTCGAAGCCTCTCTCCCACTCGACATGGGACAGATACTCAGTATTCCTTTCGTAATACTCGGCACTTATTGCATGATAAGGGCCAAGAAAGCATAAATAAGAGGCAGATATTTTTTCCAAAGCGTGCAAACTCGAAGTCCGAAGGGGACAAACTCAGAGTCCGCACGCTTCGGACTTTATTTCCCTGAAACGATCTTCTTGATCTCGTTGAGTTTGTTGAGCGCTTCGAGAGGCGTCAGATTGTTCACATCGATGCCCAGGATTTCATCGCGCACCTGACAGAGCACAGGATCATCCAACTGGAAGAAGGAAAGCTGCATTCCTTCGCGTGAGGCGGCGATTTCCGCCGTAGGCTTACCAACTGTGCCCACTTGGGAGTTTTCGGCCTCCAGCTGCTTTAAAATCACGTTGGCACGCTTCACGATACTACGCGGCATACCAGCAATCTCTGCCACATGGATACCAAAGGAGTGCTCACTCCCACCCTTTTCGAGCTTACGCAGGAAGATAACCTTACCGTCAACCTCCTTCACGGAGACATTGTAATTCTTGATGCGTGAGAAATTCTTCTCCATCTCGTTCAGTTCATGATAGTGCGTAGCAAAGAGGGTGCGCGGATGCCCCTTGGCATTCTCGTGGAGATACTCTACAATCGCCCAGGCTATCGAGATACCATCATAAGTACTCGTACCTCGCCCTAACTCGTCAAAGAGCACCAAAGAACGGCTGCTGACGTTATTGAGGATATTCGAAGCCTCTGTCATTTCTACCATAAACGTAGATTCTCCTAACGAGATATTATCCGAAGCCCCTACCCTAGTGAATATCTTATCTACCAGACCGATTCTCGCGGCCTCTGCGGGCACGAAACAACCTATTTGGGCCAATAATACAATCAGGGCAGTTTGTCGCAGCAGAGCTGATTTACCAGCCATATTCGGACCTGTAATGATAATGATTTGCTGTCGTTCGTTATCGAGCAAGATATCATTGGGCACATATTGTTCGCCAAGTGGTAACTCTTGTTCTATGACGGGATGGCGTCCTTGTTTGATGTCTATCACCTCCGAGGAATCAATCACAGGGCGGATGTATCTGTTTTCCTCAGCAGTCTTTGCGAAACTCAGCAGACAGTCAAGACGGGCTATGATGTTCGCATTGATCTGTATCTGAGGGATAAATTCCTGCATTGACATCACCAGATCGTTGAAAAGCTTGGCCTCAAGGGAAAGTATCTTATCCTCTGCACCCAGTATCTTTTCCTCGTATTCCTTCAGCTCCTGTGTGATATAGCGCTCTGCCTGTGCCAGCGTCTGCTTGCGCACCCACTCTTGGGGCACCTGATCCTTATAGGTATTACGAACTTCGAGGTAGTAGCCGAACACATTGTTGTAACCTATTTTCAAAGAAGAAATACCAGTCTGCTCTGCCTCGCGCTCCTGAATCTTCAACAGGTAGTCCTTACCGCTATAGGCAATATTGCGCAGTTCGTCAAGTTCGGCATTGACGCCATCTTTGATGACACCACCTTTAGCTACAAGCTGTGGAGGATCATTCTGTATCTCTTTCTCTATACGGTCTCTCAGCGACTCACAGAGATTCAGCTGTTCCCCTACCCGATTCAAGGCCTCATTCTTAGCATAAAGACACGCTGTCTTGATGGGCTGGATGGCTTGCAGAGCCGTCTTCAACTGTACCACCTCTCGTGGCGATACGCGCCCAACGGCAGCCTTTGAGATGATGCGCTCTAAGTCTCCGATACGATGTAACTGATCATCGATACATTCACGGAATTCAGGCTCTCGATAATAATACTCCACAATATCAAGACGCGAATTGATGGGCTTCTCATCCTTCAGTGGGAACACCAGCCAACGACGCAGCAAACGGCTTCCCATTGGACTCACTGTCCTGTCGATGACATCCAGGAGTGACTTTCCGTCTTCCTGCATCGGGTGCACTAACTCCAACGAGCGGATGGTAAATTTGTCCAGACGCACATACCTGTCTTCCTCAATGCGCGAAATACTTGTGATATGACCTATCTGAGTGTGCTGAGTCTGTTCGAGATACTGCAGGATTGCTCCAGCTGCAATAACCCCCGAATGGAGATGATCGACGCCAAAACCCTTTAGGTTCTTCACATTGAAGTGGCGCAGCAACTTTTGCTTTGAAGTCTGCTCCGTAAATACCCAGTCGTCGAGTTGGAATGTAAAGTATTTTGTACCAAAATTGCGTTCAAATTCCTGCTTCTTCGTACGATCGTAAAGAATCTCCTTTGGCGAGAAATTGCCAAGCAGTTTCTCCACATAGTCTTGAGTACCCTCACCCGTCAGGAATTCACCCGTAGAGATATCAAGGAAGGCAACGCCAAACGAAGCCTTGCCGAAATGAACGGCTGCCAGGAAGTTGTTCTCCTTGTAGTTGAGTACATTATCAGAGAGTGCCACACCTGGTGTCACCAACTCCGTAATACCTCGCTTTACCAGCTTTTTCGTCAGTTTTGGATCTTCCAGCTGGTCGCAGATAGCTACACGCTTACCAGCCCTGATGAGCTTGGGCAGATAGGTGTCGAGGGCATGATGGGGAAAGCCTGCCATCTCGTCGCCTTTCACACCAGCTCCATTGTTACGATGAGTCAGGGTGATACCAAGAATCTTGGCGGCAGTAACGGCGTCTTCACAATAGGTCTCATAGAAGTCACCACACCTGAAGAGCATGACTGCATCAGGATGTTTCGCCTTCAAATCAAAGAACTGTTTCATCATCGGGGTCAGTTCTTTCCCTTCTTTCTTTGCCATTACGATTCTTATTTTGGTTTGAGTGGCAAAATTAGTTCTTTTTTCCCAATTGGCAAAAAATCCCCTGAATTATTTGTTATTTCTTTCCACTTTTTCGTACCTTTGCCCTCGCATGAATAAACAAAGGGATCAACACAGAGCGTTCAGAAGCTGGCAGGAATTACCTTATCAGCTGATGAGAAAGAGCAGCCTGATATGGGTCGTGCTCTGCTGGATGCTACCACAGTCTCTTTTGGCTCAGTTCTTGCAGGAGGGCGATACCATTGCCATTATCTCACCATCGAGTGCCACAGATACCGCAACAATCAATGGTGGTATACGCACTTTGGAGAAGTGGGGCTATCATTGTATCGTAGGCCCCAATGCCCTCAACGACTATCATGGTTTTGCAGGCACCATCGATGAACGGTTATCTGATCTTCTCTGGGCGCTGCGCGAACCTTCTGTAAAGGCTATCATGTGTTCGCGTGGAGGAGATGGGGCAGCCCATCTGCTCTGTAGGCTGTCGCTTGACACGTTGAGAAACTATCCCAAGATGATAATTGGTTTTAGCGACATTACGGCCTTACTCTGTGCTGAGGCGAGGGTAGGGCAAAGAGGCATTCACGGTTCCATGTGCCACGCGCTGAAGACCTATGAAGGCAACGATACCGTAAGCCAGTCTTTGCGCCGTATGCTGAAGGGAGATATACCTATTTATCGTATAGCACCTCATCCGCTTAACATTCAAGGGCGTGCTGAAGGCATCGTGGTAGGCGGCAATCTCTCTGTCTTCAACGACCTCGCTGGCTCCGACTATGATCCTTTGCTGCTGCCTGACATTATCCTGTTTATGGAAGATACAGGCGAGGGTATGAGCAAGGTGGATCGTATGCTTCACAATATCGAGATGCGAGGGCTACTTTCCCATATTCGTGGCATCATCGTAGGACAATTCAATAAATACAAGCATCCTGAGAATGACTTCGAGGATATGTACGCGATGCTCCACGAATATATGAAGCATTATGGCATTCCTGTGGTATTCGACTTTCCTGTGGGGCATGCCCATTTACGCAATTTCCCTATCATGACTGGCATCAGGGCTACTCTCGACATCACGTCAGAGGGTGTCCAACTGAAATATTGAAGCAGGTATGGACGAGAAACGATATCTCTTACAACTCATCCGCGAAGGAGAGCACCAGCAACAGGACTTCAAGTATCGCGTGGCCGATGCCTGTAAGCTCGCCAAGTCGGTGTCGGCCTTCGCCAATACCGATGGCGGAAGGCTGCTGATAGGGGTAAGGGATGATGGGAATCTCTCTGGGGTACGTTCTGAAGAGGAGATATTCATGATGCACCAGGCAGCCTATAAATACTGCAAGCCTGAGGCCAGCATCAAGTTCGATACCTATCATGTCGATGGGCGCACAATTGTCATAGCGACTGTTCCACCTTCAGAACGGAAGCCTGTCTGCGCCATCAATGAAGTAGGAGAGGGGAGAGCCTACATTCGCATTGCCGATGAGAACATCGTAGCCTCACCCGTTCATCTCGCCATCTGGCGCGAACAGCAGTCAGAGCGAGGTACAATGATGACTTATTCGGACAGCGTCCAACAGTTGCTTCAGGCCATGCATTCTGACGCACCGAAGGGTAAACCCCAGCTGTTTACACTCAACCAACTCGTGCGCCGTTCTCGCATCCCTCGCCACAAGGTTATCACACTTCTGGCACGACTGATACGTTTCGGCCTTGCCCGCTGGCAATATACGGACCAACAAATACTCTTCAGTGAACCTCTATAAATACAAAACTTATGAACAAAAACGCTCGGCTTTGTCGCTTTGCTCAGCAAAGAACTATCATCCTGCTCACGTCCATCATCATGATGGCTGGAAACATCATGGCTCAGCAGACTATCAATCTGCTTGTGGGTACTTATACTGACGGCAGTAGTTGTGGCATCTACTCCTACAGATTCGACCAGATGACGGGTAGGGTAGTAGACTTACTCGATTCACTTGCATTGCGCAATCCCTCCTTCTTGACAATCGCACCCGACAAAAAGCATATCTATGCTGTCAGCGAGACCAACGATCAACATGCCTCTCTCTGTATCATCGGCTACCAGCCTCATAATGGACAACTGAAACTGCTCTCAACGACAGCCACAGAAGGTGAAGATCCCTGTTATGTAGAGACCAACGGGAAACTGGTGCTAACTGCCAACTATTCAGGAGGTTCGATGAGTGTGTTCCGTCTGAACAAAGGTGGAGCTTTGGCAACGCTCGACAGACGATTTTTAGGCAATATCGGAGGACCAGATCTTAGCCGCCAGGAAACACCTCATGTACATTGTGTCCGTTTCACGCCAGACGGCAAATACATCCTCGCCACTGACTTCAGTGCCGATCGCATCCTGTCCTATCGGCTCAAGGGAGATCAAGTCGTCGCCAATGGTGAAGCCAGATATGTCAGAGCAGACGACGGACCTCGCCACCTGATCTTCAGTCATGATGGCCGCTATGCCTATCTGATGAGCGAACTCTCTGGCAAAGTCAGCGTATTCAGTTATTCAGAGGGCCGTCTGAAATTATTGCAGAGCATTGTTTCCGATAGTGTGGAAGCTCGTGGAGGTGCTGATTTGCACCTAAGTCCAGACGGGAAGTTTCTTTATTCCAGCAATCGCTTGAAGGCCGACGGCATTGCCATCTTTAAGGTTGATGCGTCAACGGGACTGCTCACGAAAATTGGTTATCAGTTTACAGGCCTTCATCCACGCAATTTCAACATAACACCCAATGGTCGTTTCCTGCTATGTGCCTGTCGCGACAACAATAAAATCCAGGTTTTCAGCCGCAATCTAGAAACAGGCCTGCTATCAGATACCCACCAGGATATTCCCATCAGCAAAGTCGTCTGCGTACAGATGCACTAGCCAAATACGCACTACTATCACCCATTTCGGCAGGTATCCAAAAGATTTCCTGCCATTTTCTTTTTCCTTTCAGAAAATCTTCTTAACTTTGCGACCTATTTTATGAAAAGCGTGATCTTACGCAAAACAAATAATAAGAAGTCATACAATTATAACATTTTCTGGTTTATGCAAAAATATTTATTTTACATAATCTGCCTTTTGATATCTTTAACTATGGTCTGTTGTTCTGAGAATGATTCTGATAATTCTCCTAAAACAACTATCCCAACAAAGATTGAAGAAGATAGTATAAACACAAAAGACGATACAAACAAAGTTGACACCATCTATTTTCAGATACAAAAAGATAATATCATACTTTCTATTGGCGAAACAGAAACCGTTGATATATTTGTAAATCTGCATGACAATGATGCTAATTTTGATAAAGATAATGGCAACTATAATCTACAATTAAAGTTTGCACAAAACGATTTACAACCAGAAAACTATTTTGTCTCAAAAGTAGAACAAATTAATGATGGAAACGATACTCGCTTCAGGCTCTATATTGAAGATCTCTGTATTAAAAACAATTATAACGACTCTGTACAAATAAGGATAACAAAAAAAGGAAACAAAACTATCTACCTCTCGTCAAAATTGAGAATCAGCCTTTCTTGCGACAATACAACCAGGAAATATTTGGACACTAATCTACCTCTTGTCAAAATAGAAACTGTAAATAATGAAGAACCGAAATGCGACTATGTCTCTCCACCAAATAATTGTTGGGGGGCTGGTATAAAGAATGCCACTAAAGTCCCAGGCAAACTTCTGATTCTAAAGAACGATGATATTCTATACTATAGCGGTGAGTATGATAAGGGTAATAGCGGAATGACCTTGAAAATAAGAGGGAACACCAGCGCTTATCATGACAAGAAACCATATAAGATAAAGTTACAGAAGAAAGCTGATTTGCTGTCACGCAAAGACGACAATAATTACAAAGACAAAGAATGGGTCTTGCTGAAATACGACGGGCTCAAGGCACTCGTCGGCTTTAAACTCAATGAGCTGATAGGCATGCAGTGGACACCATCGTTTCAGTATGTCAATGTGATGATCAATGGTGACTATCGAGGGCTCTATATGCTATGCGAATCAGTTAAACGTAATCCAAATTGCAGAATAAACGTAGATGAGACTGGATATATTATTGAATATGATGCATATTGGTGGAATGAAAACGTGTATTTTGTAAGTGATTACAGCGATTCGATGAATTACACATTCAAATATCCAGATGAAGAAAACATTTCCCAAGAGCAAATCGACTATATAAAGCAATATGTAAAAACCTTAGAAACAACTATCCTCAAAGAAGGACAGTATGAAAACTATATGGATGTTGACTCTTGGGCAAAGTGGCTGTTGCTACAAGATATTCTCGGCAACTCGGATAGTGCTGGAGCCAACATATATTTCACAAAATTTGATAACACAGAAACCTCCAAATTGATGATGGGAAATCTGTGGGATTTTGACTCAAGTTTTAAAGTAAGCACCTATTGGTCTGTACAACATACCGCTGACTTACTATACTTCCCCAAATTACTTGCAAACAAAAATATGTTATTCAAGAATACATACAAATCCTATTGGACAAAGATAAGTCCAAATCTTGTTCAAGATATGAATACGTTCCTTGAAGAATTTGCACGTTCAGAAACTGCTGCGGCAGTTAATACATCAATAACTTCAGACAATCAGCGCTGGGGATACGAATCTTCACATATTTCAGAAGAAATCAGCACTTTTAAAGCCTGGTTCGTGGTTAGATTGTATTTGCTCAACCAAATGATTCCTAATCTATAATACAAAGATATCGAAAAAATATCACTTTATGTAAGGCAAGTGGTAGTTAATTCAACATATAACTCTATCACGGCTCGTAATTGTGGGCCCTTAAAGGGAATTATTTAGTCCCAAGGTGGGAATGTTTTAGTCCCAGGCAGGGAACATTTCATTCCCAAGGTGGGAACAATAATTAAGAGCAAGTAGTAGCGATGAAAATCTTGCGGCCTTGACGGACAAGGGGGCGGGCGGCTTTCAGATGGAGATCGAGGTCTGAGGGGCTGATGCGATAAACCTTGGGCGTGAGGGCTCTGGGAAAACGATTGAAATAAGGGTCATAGCTCACGTACCACGTTTGGGAGACAATCTCTGGTATCCTGGGTATCTGATCCCAAAGCAGGAACAGACGACTTTTGGCTGCAATCGTGATGCCTCGCTCACCTGAAGTCAACGTAGAGACACAGACCAGATGCTGACGACGCTGCGTATCCTGATTCAACTCATCCTTCGTCTTGCGATGAGAGATGGTGATATGGCGCCCAAAGCGCTGATTCAGGTCATTCATCATCTGGCGAAAGACTGGCCCATGCGAAGAACTGTCTTTCAGCTGATGACTGGCGATATAAAGATGAATCATCTCGTGCAATAGCGTATCGATGATCTCTTCTTCTGTCTGTTCCAGTCGTGTACTGATACGCAGTACGAAATCATAATACTGCGTCTTGCCAAACAATGGGCGCTTGCGCTTGAAGCCGAGTTGCCCCAAGTAGGTACGGGCCTTACTCAGCTGGATACTCACCTTAGGTAACGCTCCGCCAAAGCAAAGTTCATTCAGTTCATCGAACTTCTGATTCAGAAACTCCAAGGTCTGCATCATGCCTGAAAAGGTAACAAAAGCGCTTATTTCTCTTCGGTTTCGAAGGGGAAGAGCGTCCAGCGATAGAGGTTACAGCCTACGAAATTGCCAAGTACCTCGCTGACATAGACTACGAGTACCTCTGTCTGCAGCATCTGTTCTGCAGGCGAAACAAGAAAATAGAAAGCATCTGCGATAGAGTGGGCGAAACCACAAAGGATGAATACAGGCACACCCAACAGCAACGGCAGCATCTTACCCTTACGGGCAAACTCTACAGCCGTTGTCATGATAAATCCACAACCAATAGCCAGCAGGAAACAAGCAAAAGGTCCTTTCGACAGACGACCTGCGAGAATCTTCGAGGCTGGTTCGATACAGTCTGGTTGCGCATAGGCGATGAGCCAGGCTGTGAGCAGACAGCCGATAATATTACCCAGCAATACCAGTCCCAGCATTACCCAGTCACCCTTCAGACGGATGAAGCCAGCCGTACCCGTATAGAGTTTCAGACCGTAATATACCACCGTCGTCAGTCCAAAAGCAAACAATACGGCACCAGCCACACCGCCTACTCTCAGATTAACCACGCAACCAATAGAAATACAGATACCAGCCAGAATGGCTAAAGGAATGATCTTCTTCATTTGTTATTCTGATAATAGTTGAGACCTCTGTTTACATTCTCGATGAGCGCCTCGGAAGTGAAGGTAGCACCCGTAACGGCATCCACTTTTTTGGTCTTAGCCTCCTTTATCGTCAGACCGTCCCAGGCGTTGAGCAATTGCTTCTTCACCATATTCAGATACTTCGGACCTTCAAAATTTTTCAGCACCTCGATCTTCTCAATCTTGTTCTTTTTGATAAAGATCTTGATGGGTACAGGACCATTATAGCCCTCTACATCCTTAGCGATAGTAGTCGTGTTTACTACGGTCACACCATTCTCTTTGGTAATGACCTCGTCGCCCTTCAAACCAGCACTTGTGAATGCTATGACCATACAAACTAATAACAAACTCTTCTTCATAATGGCCGCAAAGGTAGCCAAATATATGCTTAATACCAAACATTTTGGAAATATTTACCATAAATTTATAGGTCGTTCAGAAATAAAAACGTAACTTTGCAACAGATTACTTAATTCAATACGGCTATGCTTATACTTGTTATCAATCCTGGCTCTACATCAACAAAGATTGCCGTCTATGACGACGAGAAGCCTATCTTACTTAGAACAATTAACCACTCTGCTGAAGAATTATCTCAATTTGACGATGTACTGGAACAACAGTCATTCCGCAAACAAGTATTACTCAATGAATTGCAACAAGCCCATCTGCCGATGAACTTCGATGCAGTCATTGGACGCGGTGGACTTGTAAAGCCGCTTGAAGGTGGCGTATATGAAATCAATGAACAGATGGTAATCGACACCCATAGTGGCATCGCTATGCACAATCATGCCTGTAATCTGGGCTGTCTGATAGCTTATGAAATCGCTTTGGAGATTCCTGGATGCAGAGCCTTCATTGCTGATCCTGGTGTGGTTGATGAACTGAATGACTATGCCCGTATATCAGGCTCGCCGATGATGAACCGCATCTGTATTTGGCACGCTCTCAATCAGCGCGCCATAGCCCAGCGCTATGCAGCAGAAATCGGCAGACGATACGAAGACCTGAACCTGATTGTCTGTCATATGGGTGGAGGTATCTCAATAGCCGCCCACGAGCACGGCAAGGCAGTGGATGCCAATAATGCCTTAGACGGCGAAGGTCCCTTCTCTCCAGAACGTGCTGGCTCTCTGCCTGCAGCAGACCTCATCCGACTCTGCTTTAGTGGCAAATATACAGAAAAACAACTCCTGAAGCGTATTGCCGGAAAAGCAGGTCTTAACGCCCATCTTGGCACAAACGATGTGAAAGAGATTATTCGTCGCATCGAACAGGATGGCGATGAACACGCACGACTGGTGCTTGACGCGATGATCTATCATGTAGCCAAGAATATCGCTGCCGAATCGGCTGTGCTTTGCGGAGAAATAGACGCGATACTTCTGACTGGTGGGCTCGCAAGAAGTGAATATATCGTCAGCCGCCTGCGTCAACGTATAGATTTCCTTGCTCCCGTACATTGTTTTCCTGGTGAGGATGAGATGGGTGCGCTGGCACTAAATGCCCTCGGCGTACTCCAAGGAAAGCGTCCTGTAAAGGTGTATGAATAAAAATCATCAATAAATTTGGATTTTTCCGCACTTATTCGTAACTTTGCAGCCTAATTAACAATGTACACGAAGAAAAAAACAAAAGAAACATATGGATTACAATTTTAGAGAAATCGAACAGAAATGGCAGAAGCGATGGGTAGAGAATGGCACTTATCGCGTAGTGGAGGACAAGACGAAGAAGAAATTCTACGTACTGAACATGTTCCCTTACCCCTCAGGGGCAGGCCTTCATGTGGGTCATCCACTTGGCTACATCGCCAGTGATATATATGCCCGCTACAAACGTCAGCAAGGCTACAACGTGCTAAACCCGATGGGCTACGACGCCTACGGACTGCCTGCAGAGCAATATGCTATCCAGACAGGTCAGCACCCAGAGAAGACTACCTTCGAGAATATCAATCGTTATCGCAGTCAGCTCGATAAGATTGGCTTCTCATTCGATTGGGAGCGCGAAGTGCGCACTTGCGACCCTATCTACTACAAGTGGACACAATGGGCCTTCCAGCGTATGTTCAAGAGCTATTTCAGCACTTCGTCGCACAAGGCTCAGCCAACTATCAAGCTCATTGAGCACTTCGAACTGATGGGTACTGAGAATTGCAATGCCCTTGGCACTGAGGAGCTGCACTTCACAGCTTCTGACTGGGCAGGCTTCTCAGAGAAGAAGAAGCAGGAAGTGCTGATGAATTATCGTATTGCATACCTGGCTGACACGATGGTGAACTGGTGTCCAAAACTTGGCACTGTCTTGGCTAACGACGAGGTAGTGGATGGTGTCAGCGTTCGTGGCGGCTATCCTGTAGTACAGAAGAAGATGCGCCAGTGGTGTCTGCGTGTTTCTGCTTACGCCCAGCGTCTGCTTGATGGTCTTGAGGAAATTGATTGGACAGACTCTCTGAAGGAAACCCAGCGAAATTGGATTGGTCGCTCTGAGGGTACTGAGGTAGAGTTCAACGTAGCCGATTCAGACAAGCACTTCACCATCTTCACCACTCGTGCAGATACGATGTTTGGTGTCACCTTCATGGTGCTGGCTCCTGAGAGTGACCTTGTAGCAGAACTCACGACACCTGAGCAGAAGGCTGAGGTAGAAAAGTATCTCGACTATGTGAAGAAGCGCACAGAGCGCGATCGTCAGATGGATCATAAGGTAACTGGTGTGTTCTCTGGATCGTATGCCATCAATCCGTTTACAGACGAGAAAATCCCCATTTGGATTGCAGAATATGTATTGGCTGGTTATGGTACTGGTGCCATTATGGCCGTACCTGCTCACGACTCTCGTGACTATGCCTTCGCCAAGCACTTCAACCTGCCAATTATCCCATTAATAGAGGGGGCCGACGTGAGCGAAGAGAGCTACGATGCCAAAGAGGGTATCATGTGTAACTCTGCTAGCAGCAAGTTCAGTCTTAATGGCTTGACAGTTAAGGAAGCTATCGCTGCTACGAAGAAATTCGTGACAGAGCAAGGATTAGGTCGCGTGAAGGTGAACTATCGTCTGCGTGATGCCATCTTCTCCCGTCAGCGCTACTGGGGTGAGCCGTTCCCCGTATATTACAAAGATGATATGCCTTATATGATTCCAAAGGAGTGTCTACCATTAGAGTTGCCTGAGATTGACGAATACAAACCTACGGAAACTGGTGAGCCCCCATTGGGTCGTGCTAAGATGTGGGCTTGGGATACCAAGTTCGACAAGGTGGTATCGAAGGATGAGATTGACAACAAGACCGTCTTCCCACTCGAACTGAACACAATGCCTGGTTTTGCAGGAAGTTCAGCCTACTATCTGCGCTATATGGATCCGAAGAACGAGAAGGCTCTTGTGAGTCGTGATGCTGACGAATACTGGCGCAATGTAGATCTCTATGTAGGAGGTACGGAGCACGCTACAGGTCACTTGATCTACTCTCGTTTCTGGAATAAGTTCCTCTATGATTCAGGTTACTCTTGTGAGGACGAGCCCTTCAAGAAACTCGTCAATCAGGGTATGATACAGGGTCGCTCCAACTTCGTATATCGTATCGAGGACGAGGGAGCAGACAAGGGTAAGTTCGTTAGCTTCGGACTGAAAGATCAATACACCACGACACCTATCCATGTTGATGTCAACATTGTTAGCGCTGATGTGCTCGACATTGAGGCCTTCAAGGCTTGGCGTCCAGAGTATGAGAATGCTGAGTTCATCCTCGAAAACGGACAATACAAGTGTGGCTGGGCTATCGAGAAAATGTCTAAGTCCATGTTCAATGTGGTCAATCCTGACATGATCGTCGAGAAATATGGTGCTGATACGCTCCGTCTTTATGAGATGTTCCTGGGTCCTGTAGAGCAGTCGAAACCTTGGGATACCAACGGCATCGATGGCTGTCACCGTTTCCTCCGCAAGTTCTGGAACCTCTATCAGAACGGATTCGATGAGGGCGAGGCTACTCCAGAGAACCTCAAGAGTGTACACAAGCTGATTAAGAAGGTATCACAGGATATCGAGACCTTCAGTTACAACACTTCTATCTCTGCCTTCATGATTTGCGTGAATGAACTTTCTCAGCAGAAGTGCAAGAACAAGGAGATGCTGAAGACGCTTGTCATCCTCATCGCTCCCTTTGCACCACATATTGCTGAAGAGCTCTGGGAGCAACTGGGAGGAGAGGGTAGTGTCTGCGACTCTCAGTGGCCTACATGGAATGAGGAATATCTCGTAGAGAGCCAAGTGAAGCTGGGTGTTGCCTTCAATGGTAAGGCTCGCTTTGAGATGTCGTTTGCAGCTGATGCCGACAATAAGACCATCGAAGAGGCAGTGCTGGCAGATGAACGTTCGAAGAAGTATCTCGAAGGCATGCAGGTCATGAAGGTTATCATCGTCCCTAAGCGTATGGTGAACATCGTGCTTAAGAAATAACATGACAGTCAATCATAAAATCATCTGGAATGAGGTCAAGGATTATCTATTTATAACCCTTGGTCTCTTTCTTTACACCATAGCCTTTACCGTATTTCTGATGCCCTATCAGATTGTGGCAGGTGGTGTAACGGGTCTCTCCGCTATCATCTACTATGCCACAGGTTTCCATCTGGAGAACACCTACATCATCATCAACGGCGTACTGCTGATAGTGGCTCTGAAGATACTGGGTGTGAAATTCCTGATGAAGACCATCTTTGCCATCTTCACGCTCTATTTCATGCTGATGATTGCTCAGGATCTTATTCCAAAGCAGGCGAACGGACTCCCATTCAAGTTGATGGGCGAGGGGCAGGACTTCATGTCGATGATCATCGGCTGCGTGATTACAGGTGTCTCACTTGCCACAGTCTTTACGCACAATGGTTCAACAGGTGGTACGGATATCATTGCAGCCTCAGTGAACAAGTTCCATCCTAACGTCTCGCTGGGCAACGTACTCATTGCTGCAGACTTCTGTATCATCGGATCCTGTATGTTCTTCCCGCAGTTTGGCTCTTACACGGAACGCGCCCACAAGGTGATGTTCGGCTTCTGCGTGATGGCAATGGAGAACTATACACTCGACTACGTGATGAACGCCCGTCGGCAATCGGTACAGTTCTTTATCTTCACTAATAAATGGCAGGAGATAGCCAATGCCATCGGTACGCAGATGAATCACGGTGTAACCATCCTCGATGGTCACGGCTGGTACACAGGACAGAAGATGAAGGTGCTCTGTATCCTGGCCAGGAAGAATGAAAGCGTCAACATGCTACGACTCATCAAGATGCTTGACCCCAATGCTTTTGTATCGCAGAGTGCCGTCATAGGCGTCTATGGTGAAGGTTTCGAAGAGATGAGAGTAAGGATCAAGGAGATTAAAAAGATTGATGCTGCCATAGAGAAAACCAAGAAAGAGGGTGACAAGATAGATAAGAAGATAGACGAAATCTACAATAACAAGACATCATGAAGATCGTATTCGCTACCAACAACCAGCATAAACTCTCCGAAATCCGCAGTATCCTCGGCGAAAGCATCGAAGTGCTCTCACTGAAGGATATCGGCTGCGATGTGGATATACCAGAGACTGGCAAGACACTCGAAGAGAATGCGCTGCAAAAGGCTCAATACGTCTATGACCACTATCATATCAGTGTCTTTGCCGATGATACTGGTCTGGAGGTTGACGCTCTCAATGGTGCCCCTGGCATCTATTCTGCCCGCTATGCCAGTATGGAGGCAGGTGCCCATGAAGCCAGTCACGATGCCGAGGCGAATATGAGCAGATTACTTAGGGAATTAGGAGAAAATAACAATCGTCGTGCAAGATTTCGCACAGTTATTGCGTTAATATTAAAGAAGGATGTCTGTCCTTGTGGATGTACAAGCATTAAAGAAATCCATCAGTTCGAAGGTATCGTCGAAGGACAGATTATCAAAGAACGTAGGGGAGGAGAGGGATTCGGTTACGATCCCATCTTCCAACCTGACGGGTATGAAGAAACATTTGCTGAACTTGGTATGGAAATCAAAAACCATATTAGTCATCGGGCAAGAGCCGTCAAAAAACTGGCAGACTTTCTTCTAGAAAAATAAACATAACAATATAATATAAAAGGTATGAAATCAACGAAATACACAATTGAAAGTATAGTAAAATGGTTCATACCTTTTTACTTTTTTATCGCATTGCCACTTCACGCACAGGTTGGTACCTGGAAAAACTATCTGGCTTATCATGAAGTACAGAATATCTGTGAAGCCAGTCATTATCTCTTTGTTTTGGCTTCAAACGATCTCTATCAGTACAACCAAAATGACAAGAGCATCACGACATACGATAGAATAAATGGTCTTAGTGATACCTATATCACACATATAGCCTGGAATCCTACTGCCAAGCGATTAATAGCCATTTACAAAAATGCGAATATCGATTTAATAGATACTTCAGGGAAAATCATCAATATCTCTGCCATCTACAACAAGACTATGACAGAAGATAAAACCGTTAACAAAATAATAATCGATGGTATCTATGCTTGGTTGGACTGTCCATTTGGCTATGTGAAGATTAATATGCAGAAAGCTGAAGTAACAGGTACCTATACTCCATCACATCCTGAATATCCTACGACATTACCTGATTACGATGAATACCAGAATCTGGAGAAATACAAACCTGTGGTAAGTACCCTCAGTCCAGGCGGTCCTGAAGTCAATCATTTCTTTGAGATGAAGTTTGTAAATAACCAGTTATTGACAACTGCTGGCGAATACACCTCATATATAGAAAAAGTTTACCCAGGTTGTATTCAGGTACTAAAGGACGGAGAATGGCAAATTTATCAGGATAATATCAGTACCATCACAAACTTTGACTATATCGATATAGACTGTATTGATGTCGATCCTAAAGACCAAACTCACGTGTATGCTGGAGGGAGATCAGGACTTTATGAGTTCAAGGATGGTAAGCTGGTTAAATTCTATAATGAAGATAACAGTCCGCTCGTATCAGCATATTCTCGCGGAACCTATTTGAGAAACTACATCATCGTGAAAGGCATCAAATTTGATGCTGCTGGTAATCTATGGGTTATTAATAATCACAGTAACAAGAGTTCTCTTTTCAAACTGACACCAGATCACGAATGGCATGATCTTGACGATGAATCACTCTATGATAGCAACTCCGGACTCTCTATGCAGGGAATGCGACAGATGATAATTGACAGTAGAGGACTGCTCTGGTGGGTAAATGACCATTGGGATTCATCCTCAGTTATCTGCTATGATATGAACTCAGAAGAAGCCATCGTATATAGATCTTTTTCAAACCAAGACGGTACAACTATTATTCCGACAACCGTTAAGTCGATAGCAGAAGACAGAGATGGGAATATCTGGATTGGTACTGGTGTAGGACCTTTCTATATAGATAAAAAGGAAATAGGTAACCAGAATATTACGCTGCAACAGGTAAAAGTACCACGTAATGACGGAACAAGCTATGCTGACTATCTGCTGAGTGGTGTCACCATTACCAGTATCTGCGTAGATCCAGGCAATAGAAAATGGTTTGGAACAACAGACAATGGTGCCTATTTGATAAGTGCAGACAATCTTACACAGATACATCATTTCAAGACAGACAATTCCAAACTGCTTTCAAATATCATCAATGATATTAAAATCAATCAAAAGTCAGGTGAGGTCTTTTTCGCTACAGAAAACGGGCTCTGCTCCTATATGAGTGATGCTACTGAGACTTCAGAGACCATGACAGATGATAATGTATATGCCTATCCGAATCCTGTTACGCCAGACTATACAGGTCTGATTACCATCGTAGGATTAAGTTATGATGCAGACGTCAAGATTACAGCTTCAAATGGTGCTGTGATAGCTGAAGGCAGGAGTAACGGAGGTATGTTCACTTGGGATGGTTGTGATAAAAGCGGTAAGCGCGTAGCAAGTGGCATTTATTTCGTCATAACAGCCACTTCCGACGGCAGAAGTGGCACTTGTTGCAAGATAGCAGTCATCAAATAAAAAAGAATGCTGGAGCTTAACTCAACTCCAGCATTCTTTCTATAGGTTTCACAGCTTCTTTCGCTATCTCTGGATCAATCTCTATTTGCGGTGATTCGTTCTTCAGACAGTTATAGACTTTCTCAAGTGTATTCAACTTCATATAATTACACTCGTTACAACTGCATTCTAAGCCACTCTCGCTGATTTCAGGAGGAACAGGGATAAATTCCTTGTCAGGACAAGTACGTTGCATCTCATGCAGAATACCAGCTTCTGTAGCCACAATAAACTGTTTCTTATCACTCTGCTGTGCATAGGTCAACATCGTAGCCGTACTTCCCTTAACCTCAGCGACAGCCAATACTGGTGCCTTACACTCCAGATGAGCCATCACTACGGCTTCAGGATACTGTTTCTTCAGTTCAAGTATCATCTCTACTGAGAACCGCTCATGAACATGACAACCACCATTCCAAAGCAACATATCACGTCCTGTTACCTCATTGATATAGTTGCCTAGGTTATAGTCAGGTCCAAATATTAGCTTTGCATCCTTTGGCAACTGATCAACAACCTTCTTGGCATTACCGCTGGTAACGACAACGTCTGTCAGTGCCTTTACGGCAGCTGTGGTATTCACATAAGATATAACCTGATAGCCAGGATGCTCATCCTTGAACTTCTTTAAGTCTTCAGCCTTACATGAATCTGCCAGAGAACAACCAGCTTCCAGATCAGGACAAAGTACCATCTTATCAGGTGAGAGCAGTTTACAGGTTTCAGCCATAAAATGGACACCACACATAACCATAATCTTAGCATCTGTCTCTGCAGCCTTACGAGCCAAAGCCAAAGAGTCACCTACAAAATCAGCGATATCCTGAATATCACCTATTGTATAATAGTGTGCGAGAATGATAGCATCTTTCTCTTGACACATACGACGGATTTCCGCCTTCAGATCTTCTGTTTTCAACATCACAATATATTTATTCTTTTTCTTTTTATTCTTTAAAAAATAGAAATATAAGTATGATATGCCGTGAATATCTTGATAACTTTTTAGTCTTTTTCTTGGCTGGTAAGTTATACTATTGTTATTTTAGGTTATCAATACCTATAGTGGAATCTTTCTAATTGATTCTGAGTTCATAACGCATTTTATCCACATTTTCCAATTTTGGTGCAAATATAATAAGTTTATATCTTTTTTCCGCAAAAATCTGTGGAAATCTTCAGAAAAAGTGGAGAATAAACCTGTGGATATCCCTATATCAGCTTTCGTCTTGTTTAATTTGTGCGTAAGTGAGTAAGTTTTCAACAGAGTTATCAACAGGTTTTCAACAATTAATTTTGTGTTTTGCCAACTTAATCGTATCTTTGCAGTCAGAATGAAGAAACTCAGAACGATAGAAATGCAGCGCCTCTCTGTAGAAGAATTCAAAGAGGCGGACAAACTGCCATTAATAGTGGTACTCGATGATGTGAGATCGATGCATAACGTGGGTAGTGTGTTTCGTACTGGAGATGCCTTCCGTATTGAAGCAGTCTATCTTTGTGGTATTACTTCAACTCCTCCGAGTGCTGAGATTCATAAGACAGCATTGGGTGCGGAGGATAGTGTCAATTGGAAATATTTCCAAACAGCACTTGAAGCGCTTGAAGCCTTACGAGCTGATGGCTATGAGGTCTATTCAGTAGAACAGGCACATGGATCTACCAAACTGCAGACGTTTACACCTATTATAAATAAAAAGTATGCTGTCATTTTAGGAAATGAGGTGAAAGGTGTTCACCAGGAAGTGGTTGATGCTTCTGATGGTTGTCTGGAAATACCGCAGTTCGGTACAAAGCATTCAATGAATGTTTCTGTTACGGCAGGTATTGTTATCTGGCATTTTGCTATGCAGAAACTATTGTAGTTGTGAAACTAACCATAATAACGTAATTGGCAAATCAGGCGACACTTGAATTTATCTGTCAGCATCGTTATGATGACATACGACAGTTGGCATTTCAGGGCAGAAAGTATCCAGAGGTGGATATGACCTATGCACTTGAACAGATAGCTGGACGCCAAAAGGCACAGACGAAATTGCCAACATGGGCTGCGCTTGATGGTATTGTCTATCCTGCCCATATCTCAATGGAACAATGCTCCAGTGAGATGACAGCCAAATACAAGGCCAAAATTGCAGGTAGTGGAACGTTGTTTGTTGACTTGACAGCTGGTTTTGGTGTGGATGCTGCTTTTATATCGAGGAATTTCAATCATGCTATTACTATAGAACAACAGTCTTATTTATGTGAGATATCTTCGGCAAACTATAAGTTGCTTGGATATGATAATATTCAGGTAGTCTGTGGTGATGGGGTAGAATATCTTCATTCAATCAAATCAGCTGACTTGATTTTTATTGATCCGGCACGGCGTGATGAACATGGGAGTCGTACATACGGTATTGCTGATTGTACACCAAATATACTTCCATTACTTGATGAATTGCTTGAAAAGGCTGAGAGAGTCATGGTAAAACTCTCTCCGATGTTAGACTGGCGTAAAGCCGTAGAAGATATAAGAAAGGTGAGCGAAGTGCATATCGTGTCTGTCGATAACGAATGTAAAGAACTGCTTCTAATAATCTCAAAAGACGCTTCGCCCTTGAAATTGTTTTGTGCTAATAACGATAGTGTTTTTGAATGTATCGTTGACGACTCTGCTTTCGTATATCCCGTTCGCCAATGTGAGTCTCCTGTCTTTCTCTATGAGCCTAATGCCTCCATCATGAAAGGAGGTTGCTTTGGTGCAGTGTCTGCCAGATTCAATATTCCACAGATTGACAAGAATAGTCACTTATTTATTTCAGATAAGGAAGTACCAGATTTCCCTGGTCGTCATTTTACGATAGATAGGATAACATCTATGAACAAACGAGATTTGAAGTTGGCATTATGCGGTATTGAAAAGGCCAATATCACCGTCAGAAACTTCCCTATGTCAGTGTCAGAACTGCGTAAGCGACTGAAACTTGGCGATGGTGGTGATACCTATATTTTTGCCACAACAGTAGCCGATGGAAGTCATCGTTTGTTTGTTTGCCGTAAAAAATCTTAATTACTTTTGCTGTTTCCCCTTTTTTACTTATCTTTGCAACGATTTAAAGCTTTAATTATATGTCATTAATAGAAATTAGAAAGGTGACAGACCGAAAGAGTCTGGATGCTTTTATCAACTTTCATTATGACTTATATCAAGGGAATCAATATGATGCCCCCAATTTGTATAGTGACGAGTTGCACACCTTGAGTAGAGACAAGAATGCTGCCTTTGACTTTTGTGAGGCAGAATATTTTCTTGCCTATAAGGATAATCAACTTGTAGGTCGCGTAGCAGGTATTATTAATAATAGGGCCAATGAACAATGGAATCGAAAATGCGTTCGTTTTGGATGGATAGATTTCATTGATGATATGGAGGTGTCAAAGGCTTTGCTTGATGCTGTAAGTGATTGGGGTCGTCAGAAAGGTATGACTGAAATTGTCGGACCGTTAGGCTTTACAGATATGGATCCTGAAGGTATGCTGACCTCAGGATTTGATCAATTAGGTACGATGGCTACTATCTATAATTATCCTTATTATCCTAAGCATATGGAACAGATGGGTGACTGGGAAAAGGATAATGACTATGTGGAATATAAGCTCATCGTGCCGAAAGAGGGCGTACCCGACAAATATAAACGGGTAGCAGAAATGATAGCGAAACGCTATAATCTGCATGTACCTCATCTGAAGCGTAGTCAGGTATTTGGTCCTGAACAATACGGTCAGAAAGTTCTTGATGTGGTCAACAAGACTTTTGCTCATCTCTATGGTTATTCACAGATGACGCAGCGACAGAAAGACGAATACGTCAGGATGTACTTCAAGTTCTTTGATATGGACATGATTTGTGTGATTGAGGACTGGAATACGCCTAATCACGATGTCATAGGTGTAGGTATTTCTATCCCGTCGCTTACAAGGGCTCTCCAGAAATGTCACAAAGGGCGCCTGTTTCCTTTTGGATGGTGGCATATCATTCGTGCATTGAAATTCCATCATACAGACGTCGTTGATCTGTTGCTTGTTGGTATTCTGCCAGAATATCGTGCCAAAGGTGCCAACGCCCTACTATTCAATCGTCTGATTCCCATTTATCAGAAACATGGTTTCAAATGGGGTGAGACACATGTAGAGATGGAGACTAACGAAAAGGTACAGAGCCAGTGGCAGTATCTGGAGAATGAGCTACATAAACGCAGAAGATGCTATAAAAAGAAATTATGATAGAAGATAATAACATAAACAACCAAACTACTGTCAATTATGACGAAGCTAATATCCAGACACTGACAGGTCTGGAACATATTCGTCTTCGTCCTGGTATGTATATAGGCCGTCTGGGAGACGGCTCGTCTCCTGAGGATGGTATTTATGTGTTGCTGAAGGAAGTATTCGATAATTCTATCGACGAGTTCAAGATGAAGGCTGGCGACCGTATCGAAGTGAATGTGGAGGATAATCTCCGCATCTCCGTTCGCGACTATGGCCGTGGTATCCCACAAGGAAAACTTATTGAGTCAGTCAGTATTCTGAATACCAGTGGTAAGTTCGATTCGAAGGCTTTCAAGAAGTCCATTGGTCTGAATGGTGTAGGTGTAAAGGCGGTAAATGCACTCAGTAAGCATTTCGAGGTACATAGCTATCGTGACGGTAAAGTTCGTAAAGCCGTATTTGAATGCGGTGAACTGAAAAGTGATACCACTGAGCCGTCACAAGATGAGAATGGTACTTATATTTACTTTGAACCTGATGATACGAAATTTCTGAATTATCAGTTCCATGACGAAATTGTGGAGAATATGCTTCGCAACTATACCTATCTGAATATAGGATTAACCATTATGTATAATGGTCGCAGGATATTGTCACGTCATGGACTTGAGGATCTGCTGAAGGACCGTATGACCAATGATGCACTCTATCCTATTATCCATCTTCAGGGTGATGACATAGAGATTGCCTTTACCCATGCTAATCAGTATGGTGAAGAGTATTATTCATTTGTCAATGGACAGCATACCACGCAGGGAGGTACCCATCAGAGTGCCTTCAAAGAGCACATTGCCCGTACTATCAAAGAGTATTTCGGCAAATATGAATATGGTGATATTCGTGCTGGTATTGTAGCTGCTATTTCCATCAACGTAGAAGAGCCAATATTCGAGAGTCAGACCAAGATTAAGTTAGGTTCGACAACTATGTCACCTGATGGTATCAGCATCAATAAGTATGTCGGCGATTTTGTGAAACAGGAGGTGGACAACTATCTTCATATTCATCAGGATGTGTCTGAGGTACTTGAGAATAAAATCAAGGAGAGTGAACGTGAGCGCAAGGCAATGGCTGGTGTCACCAAGTTGGCTCGTGAACGTGCCAAGAAGGCTAATCTTCATAATCGTAAGTTGCGCGACTGTCGTATTCATTTCAGTGATGTCAAAAATGAGCGCAAGGAGGAGTCCTGCATCTTCATCACTGAGGGTGACTCTGCGAGCGGCAGCATCACTAAAAGTCGTGATGTCAACACTCAGGCTGTCTTCTCACTGCGAGGTAAACCACTCAACAGCTTTGGCCTGACGAAAAAGGTGGTTTATGAGAATGAGGAATTCAATCTTCTGCAAGCAGCACTTGATATCGAGGACGGACTTGACACATTAAGATATAATAAGGTGATAGTAGCCACAGATGCTGATGTGGATGGCATGCATATCCGACTGCTTATCATTACCTTCTTCCTGCAGTTCTTCCCAGAACTGATCAAGAAGGGACATGTCTATGTGCTTCAGACACCACTTTTCCGTGTGCGTAATCGCAGAACAAAGATTAAGAACAAGAAAGTCATTGCTGAGGCTGATGCAAAATCAGACAAGAAAGGTGATTTTATCACTCGTTACTGCTATAGTGATGAAGAGCGCCAGACAGCAATTACTGAGCTTGGTCCTGACCCTGAGATTACACGATTCAAAGGTCTGGGTGAAATCTCACCAGATGAATTTGCAGGTTTTATCGGTCCCGATATTCGTTTGGAGCAGGTGACACTTCATAAGACAGACCAGGTACAGAAGTTATTGGAATACTATATGGGTAAAAATACAATGGAACGCCAAAACTTCATTATTGATAATCTGGTGGTTGAGGAAGACCGCCCAGAAGAGGATATTTATGAATAACATAGTGAAATATGTTTTTACAGTGATTGTCTCACTGCTGTCTGTTTCTGCTTTTGCGCAATTTCGTGTCAATCATAATGATGAGTCACCCTTGCGCAAATTGCAATTTGCCGAGGTTGCAATCAGTAATCTATACGTCGATAAAGTCGATGAGGAAAGACTTGTTGAGAATGCCATACGTGGTATGCTTGATAAGTTGGATCCCCATTCCAGCTATCTCACTCCTAAGGAGGTTGAACAGTCTAACGAACCTCTGAATGGCAATTTTGAAGGTATCGGTGTTCAGTTCAATATGATAGAAGATACCTTGCTTGTCATACAACCTGTTACGAATGGTCCCTCTGAAAAGGTAGGTATTATTGCTGGTGACCGTATTGTCTCTGTCAATGATACAGCTATTGCTGGCGTTAAGATGTCTAAGGAGGAAATCATGAAGCGCCTGCGTGGGCCAAAAGGTACGAAGGTACGTCTGGGTATTGTACGACAAGGTATCAAGGATCTGCTTAAGTTTACGGTAGTTCGCGATAAAATACCCGTCAAGTCTGTGGATGCCACTTATATGATTCGTCCAGGGATTGGCTATATTCGTATTGGTAGTTTTGGTGCTACCACTCACGACGAATTTGTTGAAAGCCTTAGCCGCTTACAGCAGCAAGGTATGGTGCATCTGATACTTGATTTACAGGAAAACGGTGGCGGTTACCTGAAAGCTGCAGTAGATATTGCGAATGAGTTTCTTGAGAAAGGTGACCTTATTGTATATACTGAAGGTCGGAAAGTGCCACGTACAGAATATAAAGCTGATGGAAAAGGTGTTTTTCTTAATGGAAAGATAGTGGTATTAGTCGATGGTTATACAGCTTCGGCTGCTGAAATTGTCACAGGTGCGGTACAAGATCAGGATCGAGGTCTTGTAGTAGGTCGTAGAACCTTTGGAAAGGGGCTTGTACAGCGTCCTATTGATTTACCTGACGGTTCGATGATACGGCTTACTATTGCTCATTATTATACACCTTCTGGTCGTTGCATTCAGAAGCCTTATAAGAAAGGTGATAACCGAGACTACGCGATGGATATGCTGAATCGCTTGAAAAGTGGTGAGTTGATGAATGCTGATAGCATTCACTTTGCTGATTCATTGAAATATGAGACGCTGCGTCAGCATCGAACAGTCTATGGCGGTGGTGGTATCATGCCTGATGAGTTCGTGCCCCTTGATACAACGATATATACCAAATTCCATCGCGAACTGGCAGCGAAGAGTATTATCATTCAGCAGAATTTGCGCTATGTAGATAATCATCGTAAGGAACTACAGAACCGTTGGACCTCGTTTGCTGATTTCAAGCAGAACTACGAGGTGCCGAAGAGTCTTCTTGACACAATCATATCTGAAGGCGAAAAACAGAATATCAAGCCTCATGATGAGGCTGAATTGCAGAAGACGTTGCCCTATCTGCGTATTCAGCTAAAAGCACTGATAGCCCGCGACCTATGGGATATGAGCGAATACTTCTCTGTCTTCAATGAGCAGAATGAGATGGTAAAAAAGGCCTTGGAAATGCTTAAGTGATTATAATTTTTTGGAAAGCTATGAATATAGGTGACAAGGCGCCTGAGATATTGGGCAAAGACGAGAATGGACGGGATATTCGTCTGAGTGATTATAAAGGCAGAAAGTTGGTGTTGTATTTCTATCCGAAAGACAATACCAGTGGCTGTACTGCTGAGGCTTGTAGTTTGCGTGATCATTACGAGGTATTGCAGGGAGCAGGCTACGAAGTGGTTGGTGTCAGCAAGGATTCAGCGACTTCACACCAGAAGTTCAAGGAGAAATATGATTTGCCTTTTCCTTTGATTGCTGATGTTGATCATACATTATTAGAGGCCATGGGAGCATGGGGTGAGAAAAACATGTATGGCAAAAAGACAATGGGTACTATCCGTACTACCTTTATTATAAATGAAGAGGGTATCATAGAGCAAATCTTTACAGGCAAGCAGATAAAGACAAAGGAGCACGCTACGCAGATTCTTGAAGTTAAATAGTAATAGGAGTTAGTGTGAAAATTACAGAACAGTCTTCACGTTTCGACCATCTTGAAAAGATGTCTGTCTCGGAACTTCTTCAGCATATCAATGAAGAAGATTATCATGTGGCAGAATCTGTAAGGAAAGCAATTCCTCAGATCCAAGTTCTGGTAGAAGCCATTGAAAAGCGGATGAAGAAAGGTGGTAGGCTTTTCTATATCGGAGCAGGTACAAGTGGAAGATTAGGTGTGCTCGATGCCAGTGAACTACCTCCAACGTTTGGTGTGCCAGATACATGGGTTACAGGTATTATTGCCGGTGGAGATAAAGCATTGCGTCATGCCGTAGAGAATGCTGAAGATATTTCAGAACAGGGATGGCTTGATCTGCAAACTTATCATCCTACGATAAATGATACGGTACTTGGCATTGCTGCCTCTGGTACTACACCCTATGTGGTAGGTGCTGTGAGATTGGCTCGTCAAAATGGTTTGTTGACAGGTTGTATTACAAGTAATCCAAACACTGTTTTAGCTCAAGCGGTTGAATATCCCATAGAGACTATTGTAGGCCCAGAATTCGTAACAGGATCAAGCAGAATGAAGAGTGGTACAGCTCAAAAGATGGTCTTGAATATGATTTCTACTACATTGATGATACGCCTAGGACGCATTTCAGGAAACCGGATGGTTAACATGCAGTTGACGAATGAGAAGTTGGTAGATCGTGGTACGCGAATGCTTCAGGAAATGCTTGGGCTAAGTTATGACGAGGCCCGCCGTCGCTTACTAGATGCTGGCAGTGTGGAAAATGCACTTAACGACTAAGCTTTTTCTCCTAAAAAATAGGGTGGCACTCCGTTGCGAGATGCCACCCTAAAATTTGATTTAATCTTCAGGCTTGAATTCGTCTTTGCCTACACCACAGATGGGGCATACCCAGTCATCGGGGATATCCTCAAAAGCTGTTCCTGGCTCAATACCACTGTCAGGGTCACCTACTGCGGGGTCATAGACATAACCGCAAACTTCACAAATGTACTTCATAATTACGAATGTTTAGTTATTAATGATAGTTGTTATTCTTTCAACAATCCGCTCAGGCGGAATGTTATAAAGGCATGCATAGTCGCCACGTTTGCAGGGTTTATTGCCAAAAATGCTGCATGGGCGGCAGTCCATATCTAGTTGGATGGTATTTTCCGTATTTTGTTTATAGCCAAGAAAACCAGCCATGGGATGGGTAGCTCCCCAAATACTGACAACGGGAATTGCGGTTAGAGAGGCCAGATGCATATTAGCTGAATCCATAGATAACATGACGTCAAGATGACTCATCACAATGAGTTCTTGATACATGTTTTCACAATGAAGACTAACGTTTACACATTGGTGCCACTGTTCACACCACAGCTTGAAATATTTGTCTTCATTTTCACCTTTGCCAAAAAAGAAGATACGGGCCTTTGGATATAATTGTATGAGTTGGAAGATAATCTTTTCCATCTGCTCTGGTGGATAGATTTTTCCTTGATGGGCAGCAAACGGTGATATACCTATCCATTGCTCAAAGTTTTTCTTCGGTCCGAAGATAGCTGGAAGCATGTTTAGGTTACCGCCTTCTTCTGGGAATATAGAGCGAAACTGTGAAATATCTACTGGATAGCCAAGACGAGCGAAAACTTCGGCATAGTTTTCAAACGAAGTAGGCAATTGTTGTTTTATCTTGTTTTTATAAGCTGTAAGCTTTCGGCGTTGCTTGCGATGCTTGTCTATATGCTCTACACGATATCTTCCAAGATTGAAACGCATTCTAAGATAATCAGAGCGCAATACATTGTGAAGATCGGCTACTTTGGTAAACTGTTTGGCAACAAGTCGGCGATAGAGTGCATTTAAGCCTCTTACACCGTGGTATTCCTCCTTCAAGTCAGCTGCCATGAAGTTTACATTAGGAGCAAGATCATCGAAGAGTGTACGTGCAAAATCCTTACTCAGTACCGTAATGCGGATATCTGGATACTGTTTAGCTACAGCCCATACTACAGGTACGGCCATAGCTACGTCACCCAATGCAGAGAACCTGATGACAAGAATATGTTCTTTCTTCACTTTTTATAGAGAATCGGGTTTGTATCTGGGTCGTTGTACATCTTCATCTGTCGATAGACCTTCATATATTTACGTCCAGCAGCGATATCATCCAATAGCTGGTCTATGGCAAGCGAAAGGTCTTTTTGTTGCTCAAGTAATACGCTGAGTTTGGCTTGACATTTCTGTATATGAGCTGTTTCTGCATCCTTACGATTGACCTGTTCCTGCATGTGGTAGATCTTAAGGGCGAGAATACTCAGTCTATCGACAGCCCATGCAGGACTTTCTGTATTAAGTCTGGCATCTGGTAAGGGCTTCACATTATTATATTGTGTACGGAAGTAGGAATCAATCTCTTCTACCAGGTCTGTGCGCTCTTGATTGCTTCTGTCGATTCTACGCTTAAGAGAAAGAGCCTCTATGGGATCGATATGAGGGTCTCGTATAATGTCTTCATAGTGCCATTGGACAGTATCTATCCAGCACTTCAGATATAGACTATGCTCTATACTATCCCGTACATACGGATTATGAATCGGGGAGTTTACGTCATCTGTGATGTGATAGTCCTCGATAACACGGTTGAAAATCTGATTAGCTTGTTCTGTAAATGACATATTTATTGTTTTATTCCGCAAAACTACGGAAACTTTTTCAATTAGCCAACTAATTACGCATATTTTCATCAAATTTTGCAATTCTATAACTGGTAACGCACACAAAATTGGTCTTTTTTTGCACAATTGCACCCTGTTTGTGCAAAATGAAGTAAGTTTTTCTTAAAAAAGTTTGCGTAAGTGAAAGAAATTGTGTTACTTTGCACCCGATTTCAGCAACAAGCTGGAAAAATTTCAAGATAGCAACATCATTATTAACATTTAAAGATTTACAATTATGTCAGAAATTGAAAGCAAAGTAAAGGCAATTATCGTTGATAAACTCGGTGTAGATGAGGCAGAAGTAAAGGCAGAGGCCAACTTCACAAATGATCTGGGTGCAGATTCACTGGATACCGTTGAGCTGATTATGGAGTTTGAGAAGGAGTTCGGTATCTCTATTCCCGATGACAAGGCTGAGAAGATCGGTACTGTAGGCGACGCTATTGCTTACATCGAGGAGAACGCAAAATAATTGATGTATATGACTTAAGGGTTGTTTCAAGCTTGAAGCAACCCTTATGCTTTAATTTAAGCTTATGGAATTAAAAAGAGTTGTTGTAACAGGTCTTGGCGCAGTGACGCCAGTTGGCAATAATCCAGAGGAAACGTGGAATAATCTAATCAATGGAGTTAGCGGCGCAGCACCTATTACACTTTTTGACCCCGCAAAATTCAAGACACAGTTCGCTTGCGAGGTAAAAAATCTAGATATTAACCAATATATTGATCGTAAGGAAGCTCGCAAGATGGACCGTTATACCCAGCTTGCCATCATCGCAGCCAAGCAGGCTGTTGAAGACAGCAAGATGGATCTCGATACTGAGGATAAGGATCGTATAGGTGTTGTCTATGGTGTAGGTATTGGGGGTATTAAGACATTCGAGGAAGAGGTGACCTATTATGGTGTAAACCGTGAGAACGGCCCCAAGTTCAATCCTTTCTTCATTCCGAAGATGATTGCCGATATTGCAGCTGGACAAATCTCAATCATGTATGGTTTCCATGGTCCCAACTACATTACAGCTTCTGCTTGTGCATCTTCTTCAAATGCTTTGGCTGATGCTTTTAACCTGATTCGCTTAGGTAAGGCCAATGCCATCGTTGCTGGTGGTGCTGAGGCTGCTATTTGTGAAACTGGTGTAGGCGGTTTCAATGCCATGAAAGCGCTTTCAACTCGTAATGATGAGCCAGAAAAGGCTAGCCGTCCATTCAGTGCTAGTCGCGACGGATTTATCATGGGTGAAGGAGCAGGCTGTCTGATCCTTGAGGAATTAGAGCATGCCAAGGCTCGTGGAGCGAAGATATATGCAGAAATGGTCGGTGCTGGTATGAGTGCTGATGCTTATCATATCACAGCTTCTCATCCAGAAGGACTCGGTGCTAAGCTCGTTATGCAGAATGCACTGGAGGACGCAGGTCTCAAGCCTGAGGATATTGACTATATCAATGTTCATGGAACTTCTACTCATGTCGGTGATATCTCTGAGGCTAAGGCTATCAAGGACGTATTTGGAGAAGCCGCATATAAGCTGAATATTTCATCTACGAAATCAATGACTGGTCATCTGCTTGGTGCTGCAGGAGCTGTTGAGGCTATGGCTACAGTGCTGGCAGTCAAGAATGACATCGTACCCCCAACGATCAATCACGAAGAGGGTGACGAGGATCCAGAGATTGACTATAATCTGAATTTCACATTTAATAAGGCTCAGAAGCGTACGGTTCGTGCTGGTCTCAGCAACACCTTTGGCTTTGGCGGTCATAATGCATGTGTGGTATTCAAAAAGTATGAAGCTTAACAATTTAATTGATAGAATCAAGCTCCCTTTCCGCAAGGAGAAGGAGCTTTTTTCTTCTCTTTATGAGATACTTGGTTTTTATCCCCACAACATTGAGTATTATAAGCAGGCGCTGATGCACAAAAGCGTCCGAAAGCGTAATGAGAAGGGAAAGCCGCTGAATAACGAACGCCTGGAATTCTTGGGTGATGCCATCCTCGACGCAGCAGTAGGATATATCGTCTATCGTCAATATGAAGGGAAGCGTGAGGGTTTTCTGACCAATACGCGCTCGAAGCTTGTATCGCGCGAAACGCTTGGCAAAGTAGCCAGTGAGATGGGACTCGGCAATATGTTGCTTTCTTCAGGCCATAGTACTTCTCATAACAGTTATGTAGAAGGCAATGCCTTTGAGGCGCTTGTGGGCGCTATTTATCTCGACAGAGGCTATGATGCATGTCTGAAGTTCTTTGAAGAACGTGTGCTTGGTAATTATATTAACCTCGATAAAGTGGCCTTCAAGGAAGTTAATTTCAAGTCTAAGTTGCTGGAATGGTCACAGAAGAATCGAGTGCGCATGGAATACCGCATGCTGAAGCAAAAGAAAGACGGTAATGGCAACCCTATCTTTAACTTTATGGTAGTGCTTGAAGGTATTGAAGGTGAGCCAGGAACAGGTTTTTCAAAGAAAGAGGCGCAACAGCAAGCTTCTAAAGAGACACTTTTGCGCCTTCGTCGTGAACCCCAATTTGTCGATGCCATCTTTGCAGCTAAGACTGAGCGTACGAAGATGGAAGAAGAACCAGCTATGGCGGTTCCTGACACAGAGCAGGAACAGAATTTCATTATTGAACAAAGTCATGATGAAACGGTTGAAGTTGTAGTAGAAGAGAAAGAGCAGAAAAAGAGACGTCCTACCAAGGATGATTCTTCTGATGAGTCATTCGATCTTTCAGATATCTCAGCTACACCTAAACCCAAATCTCGTGAGGACATCATTGCTGAAGCTGAAGCTGCAGCTTTTGCAGAAGAGTAAAGTATAAGAAACAAGTACGTCCCGTACGTACTCTTAGTCCGAAAGGAACGAACTGGGAGTCCGTAAGGACGTACTTGTTTTTAGTCTGGTGGATTAGTTCTAATATACATGATATCGTATCCTTTATTTAAGGGGGTTCCTGCAAAACCGCCAAAAATACGGATTACCAAACGGTCTTTGGTCAGACTTATGACTTTATAATACAGTTCATCGGGATTAGGGCGAGAATCTTTCGGGCGCGTTTGTATATTCAGCGTTCCCTCGTCATCACACCAGAAATACCCCCAGAGTTTTTCCGAATACTGTCCAGTATTAGAGTGATTCCATTCTTTGATTTTGCCATCTGAAACGAACTTTAAGCCTCCTTTGCTGCTGGCTGTAGATTCCCAATAGCCCAGAATATTCTTTTCGTTGATAGTGATTTCATTATTCAGGGCGTCATCATCACTGCTGCATCCTGCCAGTATCATCAGGAGTGCACTTATCCATAACAGACTTTTCTTTTTCATTTCTGATTTCTTTTTTAATGATTTCTACAATTATAACACAGAAAACGGTAGAATCCTGCATGGAATTATGTTAAAGAAATTAAAAGATACCAGAATAGCTTATTTCTGGCGTTCATGATAGGCTTTCATGACATTGAAGCCATAGTCTAAGAGTAAAGCTGATTCTGTGAAACGTGATGACATGCTCTTACTGTTTAAGAGGATAAGAAACAAGGTCGTATCATTTCGTTTGGCTGCTGAAGCCAAACAATATCCTGCCAATTTTGTATATCCTGTCTTGATACCGATGCATCCATCGTATTGTTCCAAGAGCATATTCGTATTCTTACTAAGCAGATGACGCTTGTCAATGAGGGG
>Ga0256404_1000956_pt1 | contig 73150 bp, 61 predicted proteins | sample RumenRJG_01DNA_FD_185990 | JGI IMG/M metagenome (GOLD analysis project Ga0256404, IMG submission 185990) | Bovine rumen microbial communities from Lethbridge, Alberta, Canada - RJG_01 | ecosystem: Host-associated > Mammals > Digestive system > Stomach > Rumen | place: Canada: Alberta | collected...
ATTCGGAACTAACAAATATGAACCTCGAAGTGTTAAAATTTAGGAGAAGCTGATATTCAGCACTTTAGTTAGAGTTGTTTTGTGTTATTCATGGTTATTTAGGTATTGCTACATACATTCATAGAATGTACCGTTTTCGATACTCGATACTGAGTTCGGGATTGTTACGGAGGTGAGACCTGAGCATTTATAGAAAGCATAAGCTCCAATACTCGTCACAGACTCTGGGATAGTAATCGAGGTGAGACCTGAGCAACCAGAGAAAGCAGAACTTCCAATACTCGTTACGGAATTTGGGATTGTTATTGAGGTTAGCCCCGAACACGAATTGAAAGCGGAACTTCCAATACTTGTCACCGACTCAGGTATAGTGATTGAAGTGAGACTTGAGCAACCATAGAAAGCCGTTGTTCCAATACTCTTCACCGACTCAGGTATAGTGATTGATGTGAGTCTTGAGCAACCATAGAATGCAGATCCAAGACTCGTCACACTGTTGGGAATAGTGACAGAGGCGAGATTTGTACAATCATAAAAAGCGTAATCTCCAATATTTGTCACTCCATCTTCTATTACAACTTTTTTTATACCATAACGTCTATCAACCCACGGAATATTAGAAATATAAGGAGGACCATATCTTTCATCCTCTCTATCTTCATAATAATAATTCGGCATATCTGTTCCTGATATTGTTAATGTGCCATCATTTGACAGAGTCCATGTAATCTCCGCATGAATTTGACAGAATGAGGTTATACTAAGAAAAATAAGTGTTAATAACTTTTTCATGTTTATAAGGTATAAAAAAGGGCGCAGACCTTCCGATAAGTCTCGTCCTCAAATCGGGTATCGCCAAACACCTTTACGCAGACAAGTATATACGGTAAAGTCCACGTCCTATACAGTACATGGAACTCTTCGCATACTTGTTCTCGCGTATTGAAATTGGCGATTATGATTTGAGAGAACAAGAGCAAATAGCTCTATGTTATATTTATTTCGAGAATCGGTAGTTGCTCACCCAAGGATTAGTAATTATGATTATTAATTCTTTGCCGAGAAAGTCTGAGACTATCATCAGCATAGGGGAACGTTACCGTTCGTCTGTTTAATTACAATTTTCTTTCTGTTTCTTGTTATTAAAATTTTAAGTGTTAATATTATGTTTACTTTATTCTGCTGCAAAAATATACAAAATAATTAACACTCCCAAATTATTTCGCCATAAACTGCTTTACGCTTATATCAAGCATGGATAATCATGGGTAAAGAGGTTAAGAGACTATTCTATTAATGGGATTACACAAAAATAAGTAAGGTAATCTTTTTTGCAGAGAAATTTGGAGAAATCAGAAATAATGATTACTTTTGCAACTGAACAACAAAAAGTTATAGTTATGTGTGCATTACAAAAACAATATGATTTCTTCAAAAGAAACATGTCTTCTCTGCTTGAAGACTATAATGGCAAGTATCTTGTCATTCCAGAATCTCTTGAAGTAAAAGCCTTTGATACAATTTCCGAGGCTTACATATATGGTGCAAAGACATACGGTTTAGGTAAATTCCTACTTCAGGAATGTAATGACAATGCCGATAAGGTTCAGATTATTTCAAACTTAGGACTTGGATTGGCATGAAGAAAAGTGTAACCGTTTTTCCTGAAATCCAGCAACGTATTGTTGTTGATTGCATTATAGGTGTTCCTGATTTGGACGATACAAATAAAGACTGCAAGAGCGTTATTTGTAAAGCCTTGATAGATACAGGAGCTATGCGAACCTGTATATCATCTCGTATCGCTAATTATTTGGAGATGATACCTACTGGTACAATGAGGATAACTGCGGCTAACGAACATACGGATATTGTAAATACTCATATCGTGAATATCACATTGGGAGGAGAGATAAGATTTAATATGATAAAAGTACCTCGTATTTCTATGACAGGAGAAGATTTGATAATTGGTATGGACTTACTAAGTCAAGGCAATATTATCATAACAAATGATACATCTACAGGTACTGTGTTCATGTTCGAGAGATAGGGTATTATGACTAACATCTATTTCCCTGACCAAGAGATAACATTTAACGACTTGTATTTTGTCTGCTATATGATAGAGCGTACAGCCAGAGCCATAAAGCAGAGGAATAACTATGTTGTCGGCAAAATGGGTAAGGATGGTCTTGCTCGTCAGCTTTCGATAGCAGAGACAAATCATTGTCTTAATCCTAATGAGGTGGTTGATGCTTGGAAGGATGAATATGGACTTGAGCAAGGCGATGTGGATGTTACTAAGGTTGATGCCCGTTTCACAGATAAGATACCATCAGAAACGCAGATGGGTAAGGTTTATGCACGACTTATCAGTTCTGTGACACAAGATGATAAATTGGTTGAGAGCATCCAAAAAGTATATGCCTCACCTATATGTGATGCCATAGATAATTATAATTCAAGTGCCTATTATGAGCCAAGCTATGTGCAGACAAGGGCTTTCTTGAATAATCAGTTTTAGGATAAGTTTCTATGAAATATAAAGTTCTGACCTTCTTAATCTTATTTTTTTGTGTCAAAACAATTTCTTATGCACAGAATACAACAGACAGCTTGGATATTGCGCCTATAAATGATGAATACAAAATAGGGGAAAAGATACAAATTAATTACAAAAACTATAGTTGCAAACAATTGTTTGTAAAGGTTACTTTGGAATGTATGAGAGATGACGGCACTTGGTATTGTTTGCTTGATGACATTTTCAAAACATATAAGCAAGAGAAATCCCTAATTGATAATAGTATGGAAATATTACCAGTCTATAAGGGAGAAATGCCATCGAACTCAATAAATGGGATAAAAGATTCAAGAACAGATATATGGCAAATTTATGATTTTTTATATGAGAGAGGACAAAAGAAAAAATATCGCTTAAAGTATTCTATAAGTTTAGATTCTTTATATTTTACTCCTATTCAAAGCCAAAAAACATTACCCATTACTATCAAGTATTCAATACCTTTCAACATCGAGTATAGATAAGTTATAATACTAAATGTAAGATAATTGCTATGCAATTACCCAAAAAAGGTAAAAAAATTGATTGTTTTATTGTATTCTGTTGGATAATTGTGGAAAAATCATTAATTTTGCAACCTGATAACGTGTAAATAGGTATATTAGTAGTATAAAGTAAAAAGAAAAAATGAAACTTTGGTCTAAGGGCTTTGAGATTAACAAGGAGATTGAGCGTTTTACGGTTGGTCGTGATCGCGAGATGGATCTCTATCTTGCAAAATATGATGTAATGGGTAGTATGGCGCATATCACCATGCTGAATTCCATAGGACTTATTGCTGATGATGAACTGCCAGTTCTGCTCAAGGAACTGCGTAAGATATACGCTATATGCGAAAAGGGTGAGTTTGTTATTGAGGATGACATTGAGGATGTTCACTCTCAGGTAGAGCTTATGCTTACCCGCGCTCTGGGCGATATGGGTAAGAAGATTCACTCTGGTCGTTCACGTAATGATCAGGTGCTTGTTGACCTCAAGCTCTTCACTCGTGCAGCCTTGCGTGAGGTGGTAGAAGGCACAAAGACTCTCTTCGATGAGCTTATTGCAAAGTCAGAGCAGTATAAGAATGTGCTGATGCCTGGTTATACCCATCTCCAGATTGCTATGCCAAGCAGTTTCGGACTTTGGTTTGGTGCTTACGCAGAATCTCTCACAGACGATATGCTATACCTCCAGTCTGCATATAAGATGACAAACCGCAACCCTCTCGGTTCTGCTGCCGGATATGGTTCAAGCTTCCCATTGAATCGTCAGATGACTACAGACCTTCTCGGTTTTGACACAATGAACTATAATGTGGTTTATGCTCAGATGGGTCGTGGAAAACTGGAGAGAAACGTGGCATTCTCTATTGCCGGACTTGCAGGCACCCTTGCAAAACTGGCTTTTGATGCTTGTATGTTCAACTCACAGAACTTCCAGTTTGTTAAGCTTCCAAAGGAGTGTACCACAGGTTCAAGTATCATGCCTCATAAGAAGAACCCTGATGTGTTTGAGCTTATCCGTGCGAAGAGCAACAAGCTCCAGTCGCTTCCTACTCAGGTAACTCTCATTCAGAATAACCTGCCTTGCGGTTATTTCCGCGACTTGCAGATTATCAAGGAGGTTTTCCTTCCTGCCTTTGATGAGCTGAAGGATTGTCTGAACATGACAGCCTATATCATCAATAAGATTGAGGTTCGTGAGGATATACTCGACAACCCAATGTACGACCCAATCTTCTCAGTAGAGGAGGTTAACAGACTTGCTGTTGAGGGTATGCCATTCCGTGATGCCTATAAGAAGGTAGGTCTGGATATAGAGGCTGGCAAGTTTACACCAAACAAGAATATCCACCATACTCACGAGGGCAGTATAGGTAATCTCTGCAACGACCGTATTCAGGCTCTTATGCAGAGCATCCTCGATGATTTCCACTTCGAGAAAGTGGATGAGGCGGAGAAGAAACTACTTGGATAAACAGACCCACCCCCAAGCCCCTCCCATAGAGGGAGGGGAGTAGTTAGTATGGAAGTGCAGAAGAATATAAAAGATAGGATAAAGTGGTTTTTCCACAACAAAAAAAGGTATCAACTCCCCTCCCTCTATGGGAGGGGTTGGGGGGTAGGTCTGTTTTGCCTCATCCTATTCTCTTGTGGTTCTGATGATTTCGAGTATGATAAGAAGTACCAGTGTTATTTCACTTTCGACTGTGGGATACATCCAGGTACGGATTTACAGAACTGTCTGAATCCTATGTCTCCCGGATTGTTCTGCATGGTGTGGAGTCAATATAAGAGTGGTGTGAATCATATTCAGATGCAACTCTACAACAAACAGGTGGAGGATGTGTCAATCACCACAGCAAATGAAACAAGACGTTCCTGTATCTTAGGTGCAAACAACGGTTTGGTGATAGGTTGCTCAACGCTGAATAATGGTCAGCTATATGTTTTTGACCGTATTTGTCCTAATTGTGAAAAGGGAGGTCTTTTCAAGACTTTGCAATGGGAGAATAGCGGTCTTTGGCTGAAATGCCCTCAATGCGAAAGGGTATATGACCTGAACAACAACGGCTTCATAGTGAAAGGCGAGAGCGGTGACAAACTGATGAGGTACAGGGCAGAATATAATGGCAAGATACTTGTGGTAGGGAATTAAAGACCCACCCCCAAACCCCTCCCGTAGAGGGAGGGGAGTAGATACATTTTATCGCAATGGGAGTAAGAGTCTATTTATAATAAAATTTGATAAGTCATAATTGCATATAGGTTAAAAATGCATAGAATATTTCGAGGAATAGTAAATACATTTAGTCGAAAAGACTATCTACTCCCCTCCCTTTATGGGAGGGGCTTGGGGGTGGGTCTTTTCCTTTTGACTTGTTTAGGCTCCTACGCCCAAACTGCCCGTAAGTTCACTCTCGTGAACTCTGCTGACGGCAAGTCGGAACTGACGATATATCTTCCTTCTGAGGAAGCATTGGCAAAGTCAAATGGTCGTTTCATCGTGGATTGTCCGGGTGGCGGCTATCAGCATCTTGCTATGCAGCATGAGGGACATGACTGGGCAGGATACTATAACAAGCAGGGTATAGGTTATGCTGTGCTGAAGTATCGTATGCCGAATGGTGATCGTAATATTCCGCTTTCTGATGCGTATAATGCCATTCGTACAGTAAGAGATAGTGCTAAGGTATGGCATGTAAACCCAAAGAACGTGGGTATTCAGGGATTCTCTGCCGGTGGACATCTGGCAAGTGCTGTTTCTACCCATGCCCCTATGAGTGTGCGTCCTGACTTTGCAATTCTCTTCTATCCTGTTATCTCGATGAATGAGAGACTGACACATAGAGGCTCTTGCGTAGGATTCCTTGGTGATAAGCGTAATGATGAGGCTCTTCAGAAGCAATGGAGCAGCGACAAGGCTGTGCGTCGCCATTTGGTTCCACCTACTATACTAATCTTCTCTAATGACGATAAGGTTGTTCAGCCGGTTACAAATGCCGTAGCATACTATTCTGCTCTTCGTGAGGCGGGTGCTGACTGTTCAATGTTATGCTATCCTACTGGTGGTCATGGATGGGGATTCAGAAGCAATTTCAAGTATCATGAGATGATGCTTATGGAGCTTACCCAGTGGCTCAATGACCAGAAAATGCCAGCAGAATCTTCTGTAAAAGTGGCTTGTGTGGGCAATAGTATAACAGATGGTCATGGCATAGCCATTTCTGATCTGTATGGCTATCCTGCCCGATTGGCAAAGAATCTTGGTCAGAACTATGCAGTAAAGAATTTTGGTGTGAGTGGCCGTACACTCTCTAACTCTGGTGATTTTCCTTATCAGAAGGAAGAGGCTTGGAAGAGATGCCTTGAGTGGCAGCCAGAGGTAGTGGTGATAAAGCTTGGCACTAATGATACAAAGACCCATAACTGGAAGACAGCCGAGGGCGATATCATGTCAAGTATGAAGACAATGGTGGATTCACTTCGTGCACTTCCTACCAATCCTCGTATCATCATTACAGCTCCTATTCCTTCGTTCCAGAACGTATGGGATATCCGTGATTCTGTTACTGTCAATGGTGTTATTCCACAGATTCAGGAGTTTGTAAGGAATGAGAATCTGGAATATCTCGACCTTTACAACGCTATGAACTCTATTGAGGATCTGCAAAAGGAATATCTGCTGAGAGATGGTGTGCATCCTAACGAGAAGGGCTGTCAGAAACTTGCCGATCTTGTGGCTGCAAAGATAAAGTCACCTGCCAGCGAGGCAAAGTTAAAGGATAGGAAGATAAAAAAGAGAAAAAAATAAATAAGTAATTTATAAATTGAAGCACTATGCTAAAGAAATGTATTCTTGGGGCAATTCTAATTAATTTGCTCCCCCTTGGGGGAATGGGGGGCTATATTCATGCCCAGTCCAATCTCCTACATTACAAGAGTCCGGCAACATATTTTGAGGAGGCTCTTCCGATTGGTAATGGCACTCAGGGTGCTATGGTTTATGGTGGTGTGAAAGAGGATAAGATTTCTCTCAACGACATTACTCTCTGGACAGGTGAACCTGATTCTACACTTTTTGTAACTCAGAATCCAGAGGATATTGAGCCAGATACTCCTGCTCTTAAGACATTCCTTGTTGATGAGGAAGAGGAGGCTAAAGCTAAGGCAAAGGCTGATTCTCTTGCTGCTATTCAGGAGAAACCTAAGGCAAAGCCTTTCGAGGCACTTACTGCTATTCGTGCGGCTCTCTTCAGAGAGGACTATAAGGGTGCAGAAGAACTTCAGAAGAAGGTTCAAGGACACTATACACAGAACTATCAGCCTCTCGGCACTCTGACAATACAAAGTCTTAACGAGGTTCTTCCTGGTGACTATACACGCTCTCTTGACCTTAATCGTGCACTTGTAACTGTGAACTGTCTGGATGAGCAGAGAGAGTATTTTGCTTCTGCTCCTGACTCTGTAATAGTTATTCGCTTGAAGTCAACAGGCGGTAAGCTCCTTAACAAGCGTCTGAGCTATAATTGCCAGTTGAAGAATACAGTTTCTACTGTCGGTAATGAGATGATTATCGATGGCTATTGTGCTTATACAAGCAAGCCTAACTATGTAGGTGGTGATCAGAGTTTCCAGTATGACGAGAAGCGCGGTATTCATTTCCGTACTATTCTCCACGTTGTAAATAGGGATGGTCAGGTGAGTGCTGAGAACAATGAACTGACGATAAGCAACTGTTCTGAGGCTCTTATCGTTATTGCTAATGCTACAAGCTTCAACGCAAGTGACTTGGATCCTGTAATGGACGGTCTTGACTATGAGAATATCGTTAGGACACGCATCAGCAATGCTGTTATCAAGTCATTCGACACTATGCTCGAAACTCACGTAAACGACTATCAGCAGTTCTATAACCGTGTGAGCATCGATCTTGGTACAACAGCTGATTCTATTGCTACAAAGTCAACTGACGTGCAGCTTCGTGAATATACTGATAGCGCAACAGTAAATCCTGACCTTGAGGAGCTCTACTTCAACTATGGCCGTTATCTCCTCATCTCTTGCTCTCGCACAAATGCAGTTCCTGCAAATCTTCAGGGCCTCTGGAATGAGTCAATCCTTCCACCTTGGTCTTCTAACTATACAAGCAATATCAACGTAGAGGAGAACTATTGGCCAGCAGAGCTCTGTAACCTCCCTGAGATGCACAACTCTCTGCTCACCTTTATCCAGAAACTGCCTATTACCGGTGTAAAGACTGCTGATGAGTATTATGGAATAAAGGAAGGCTGGTGTCTTGGTCACAATACTGATATCTGGGCAATGACAAACCCGGTAGGAGAGGGTAGTGGCGAGCCTATGTGGGCTAACTGGAATATGGGTGGTGCATGGATTTCTACTCACCTCTGGGATCACTATGCTTTCAACATGAGCAAGTCATATCTCAGTCAGGTATATGCCACTCTCAAGGGTGCTGCTGATTTCTGTATGAACTGGCTCGTACAGCTCCCTAACACAAACTATCTCATCACAGCTCCTTCTACATCTCCTGAGAACAGATACAAGACTCCTGCTGGCTTCGTAGGCGCTACTCTCTATGGTGGATTTGCTGACATTGCCATGATTCGTGAATGTCTTACAAACACCCGTGATGCTGCTGTTATCCTCGGTGAGGATCATGACTATATTGAGAAGATAAACAATGTCCTCAAGAACCTCCTTCCTTATCGTGTAGGCAAGAACGGAAATCTTCAGGAGTGGTTCAACGACTGGGCTGATGAAGACCCACAGCATCGTCATCAGAGTCATCTGTTCGGTCTCTACCCAGGTCATCAGATTACTACAACACGTACACCAGACCTTGCTGCTGCCTGCAAGCGCACTCTTGAGATCAAGGGCGACAAGACAACAGGTTGGAGCACAGGTTGGAGAGTGAACCTTCAGGCTCGTCTTCGTGAGGCAGAGAGTGCATATCACCTCTATCGCGTACTTCTCAACTATGTTTCTCCTGATGGCTATCAGGGTCCTGACCGTCGTTCAGGTGGCGGTACATATCCTAACCTCTTTGATGCTCACGCTCCTTTCCAGATTGATGGTAACTTCGGTGGTACTGCTGGTTTGGTTGAGATGCTCGTACAGAGCGAGCTTGTAGAGCGCGACAGAGCCATGATTACTCTTCTCCCAGCACTTCCAGAGGCATGGAAGGCACAAGGCTCTGTAAAGGGCATTAAGTGCCGTGGTGGCTATACTATCGACTTTGAATGGAAAGACGGTGAGGTGACTTCATATCAGCTCAATAACGTCCGTCCTGACAAGCAGACAGGTCGCGTTATCGTGATCTATGGCGATAAGAAGGATCCTATGACAAAGTAAAAGGCCTCACCAAGCCTTCTAAAACGGAAGGATGTCATATTAATGTCGCTTATGGAAAAACAGCCATAAGCGGCATTTTTTTATTTTAACGTGAATTTTTCATAGTCCTACCCCAACAGAGCATATCCAGACGGGGTTGCTATGTTTGAAATGAGATGCACTTACACTATTTTCCTTATTGTTACCTGTTACCTGTTACTGGTCGTGATTTTCGCTTGCTGTGCCTTCGCTCTGGCTTCGCTCTGGCTTCGCTCCGCTTTCGTTCTGCCTTCGCTCTTGAGACTATAGGATGAACGGACCTATAACGGATTTACAACGGACCTGCAACGGACCTGCATTGGAGGGAGTTGGAAGTTCTCGCAGAATCTCATTGAAGCCCACATTAATTTTGAGAAATGGTTTTGGAATGGTTTTCACGTTCTTTTGAAGGATAATGTACATATTGTGATTGCTATTGAAAATAACGGAATTATTGTTACCGGAGCTTTTTCGCGTTTTTCAAGCATACTGAACAAGGTGAATCAGCCAGAAATTAATGCTTATTGTTATGTTGTTGAGACTGTCAGCCGCCTATATTCTATCCTCTATTTTGTACATAACAGCCTCATTATCTTTAGTTTACAATAATAGATTCTCGTTCAACAGGCAATTGAAAATCTCGGCCAGTAACGGGTAACGGGTAACAATAAGGATTATAGTGCATGGCCAAGAATTTTACGGAATTATTCTAAGGAGTTTATATACCTTATTATATATAGAAAATAAAAATATAGGCAGCAGTTTACACTATTTTCTTATTGTTACCCGTTACCTGTTACCGACACGTTTTCCGGGATGTCCCTGATTTGGTTTATAGTTTTTAGTTGTCATTATACTGCATTCGTTGACATCATACTTGAAAGGTTTGTCTAACCCTGCAGTAACAAGTAACAGGTAACAATAAGGATTTTAGTGTAAGCGTATCTCATTTCAGACATAGCACCCCCGTCTGGATATGCTCTGTTGGGGTCTATAGGATTCATATAAAAAAAATTCTGGAGAGAGCATCGCTGCTACCTCCAGAATAATCCGCGGATATTACTCGTTTTTATTTCATTTCACTAACTTTACTTTTTACGTAAAGTATATCTTATTAAACTCTGATTAGAGTATTCTTGTTACTGACGGAAATAGTTCGGAATAGGGTTCTCTATCTGGAACGTTGGGAGATTAGTGCCAAAGACACGTTGGAAATTCCTTGGCAAACCTGAACGCTTCCATAGTTCTGTGACGATAGTACCATCACCCCGGTCAAAGCTCAACTTGAACAGATTATCGTTCACCCACTCAATCTTACATTCCGCACCATGCTGAACTATCACATTGTTTTCCTTGTAAACAATAGGACGAAGCACACAGTATGCTCTAAATCTCATACCTGGATTAAGATCATATACTTGCAAAGACCACTCCTTGTCAAACACTTGGTATAGTTCATGAGGGGCAATCAAAAGCATATCCATACCTTCCACCTTCGACATTGCTCCATAACGATGCCAACAGCCATAAAGTTTATTGCCTGTGGCAGTCTTCATCTCAAGCATATCGACAACACGTTTTGCAGATACGGGGATATTTTCTGAACTATACAGCTCCGTAACATATTTACGATATGGAAACAATTCGTGCTCAATGTATTCACTATACCATCTCAATTTGAAACCCTTGTCATTACTATCATAGATATGGGTTTTCTTATCATCCACAGGAGCAGAATAGTTGAACTCCATTCCATCATTATCATGAAGTTCTGCCCAATATTCCTTATCCGTATCTTTCTGGACATTCCATTGCAATGCTATACTGTCACCACTATACTTGTACTGATCAAAAGGCGCATCCCTCTTCGAGCCATCATCATAGGCAAACTTTACGAGCCTATACAATCCCCTCGGATTCTCCTTACATCCAGCAGTCACCTTATCCACCTGCTGCCAAACATCAGCAGGTGCAGCCGTCACTCCCGAGGCTTTCTTTTCTGGAAGCCTGAAAGTAATAGGTATAGTGTACTTCATAGCCACCGGTTTGTTATCAAGAAGTGCAGGTTTCCATTTTGGCATGATGCTCAGAATACGCAGCACTTCTTTACTTAGTCTTTCGTCCGGTGATCTCAACACTTCGGGATTGCTAATTCCACCATCCACGCCTACTACAAAGGCTGTAATGGTGCGTCCGCTGATTTTCTCTTTCGCGCAATCACTCGGATATATTAAGCTCTTGTATATAAACTGCATCAAAGAGTCATTTCCTCCTGGAAATTCTGCCTTTACATCAGGCTCAGGAAACTTCTCCTTCTGCGCAAGACCGACAGCAGTCAGCAAACACAGTAAAATTGTGATTACATTTCTTCTCATAGTTGTACGTTTTAGTAAAAGGTTTGAATATCATTAAAATAAATCTGATCACAAATCACAATGACATCAGCATCGCCACCTTCTGCCATTGCATCTGGAAGAAGATTAATACATGTAACGTCGAATGAACGCTGACGTTCAGGTTTTGGCAAAACGGGATCAGTAGCATCCTCTTCGGAAGGGGTGATTTCTATCTCTTGGAACACATAGACATAGTCTTCTTCCTTCTTTGCTACTTTTGGCAAAGCCTTATGTTCTGAAGCATTCTGAGCCTTATCAAATGATGTACTTCCTATATTATTGTCGATAGCATGAGCTGTCATAGGCTCAATATTCTTGGGAGCAACGGTTGGCTTTATTTCTGCCATCTGTTCCTCGGAATCATTATGAAGCATATATGCTGTACCGATTATCAGCAGGCCGATGAAACATGCAGCTACAGCATACCACTTCTTTCCAAGCGGCACCTTCTTCGCCTTGCTTGCAGGATTCTCGCCGTTTGCCATCATACGGTCGAATTCCGCAGCACCAGGCTCAAGCTCTGCCATTATCTGCTGGTAGAGCTCTTCCTCGTTATTATATTGCTGTTTGTTCACCATAATTTCAAATGCTTTTGTAAGTCCATTTTAAGTTTCTTTCTTGCTGTCGAAATCATACTCTTGACCGATGACTTCGGAATGCCTGTCTGCTCTGATATTTCCTCTGCCGATTTTCCTTCGAGTTGCCGAGCTTTAAGCAAATCACGTTCTCGTGGATTGAGCCTTTCCATTGCCTCGTCAATCTTCTGTTGTACCTCTTTGGCATGTAGTTCGGCATCAGCAGATTGTGACGGTGGCGAGGCGATATCAGAAGTTATCTCGTCCTCGTATGTGTTTCGACTCTTATATAAATCCACGCACACATTCTTTGCCACCTTTACGGCAAGGGCATCGAGGTTTCGGTCGGCATTCAACCTTTCGCAGTATTTCCAGAGACGCAATAGAGCTTCTTGCGCAACATCCTCAGCATCCATCTGATTGCCGAAGAAATCACGTCCGACCTTCACCATCAAAGGTCGTAAGCGAAGTATGATTATTTCAAACTCTTTTCGCGTCATTCTACATTATATACTGCAAAAGTAAGAAAAAGTTAAGTTGGGAATGAAATTTTTTTCAACAATTTTTTCTCAAACAAGAACAAAGACAAATATAGTAATTTTTTTTAAGACTTTCGTTTACAAGCAATATTTTTTTGTTTTATTCACAAAAATATGTTGAGGCATGCCTAAGCAATAAAACAGGTTCTGGAGACAGCATAGCAGAAACGTGTCAGTAACAAGTAACAGGTAACAATAAGGATTTTAGTGTAAGCGTATCTCATTTCAGACATAGCACCCCCGTCTGGATATGCTCTGTTGAGGTCTATAGGATTCACGCAAAAAAATCTGGAGAGAGCATCGCTGCTACCTCCAGAATAATCCGCGGATATTACTCATTTTTTCTTTCACTAACTTTACTTTTACGTAAAGTATATCTTGTAAAACTCTGATTAGAGTTACTTGAACATTGTATTCTTAATCATCTGCTGAATGTCAGCAGGTGTATCCTTCATTCTACAGCAGTCAACGATGTATTTGCGAAGTTTTTCGGGCATGTTCACCTGTTTCTTCCAGATGTCGTGCCTTTTCTGCCATGTACCTCTAATCGTGGTTTTATCAATCCATGCCATAGCATCTTTGATTTTCTCTCGCCCCATTTCCGAGTACCAGCCATCCTTGAATGTGTAGGTGCCATATTCATGGGGCATTACAACGCATTTACCGTCTTTTGTCAAGGCAATCTCAGCACAGGCATACTCGCCATTAGGGCCATAGTATTTGAATTGCACGTAGCCAGTATTTTTGCCACACATAATTTTCTTCTCGCCTTCCCATTGCATAGATTCCATTATCCACGAGCCGACGATTTCCTTATCAGCAATTTTCGCTTTCTGTGCACATACCTGTAGCGCACTCATGAGTGTCACTACCATTACTAACATTAATTGTTTCATAAATCTTTTGTTTTTAGGTTAGACATTTGTGATTTGCGAGTGCAAAGTTATATTCTTTTCGCTTTTCTCGCAAGTTTTGGATTTTGCATCTTCTTTGCTTTCACTTTGCAATGTGTTTGCATGCCGTTTAAGCACCGATGGAAAGGATAAAATCATCCCATTCCTTAGCTCCACCCTTTTGTCCGAATACTTTCTTATATAATCTGCTGCGAACGGTACTGATAGTACTCACATCACGAGCCATAACAGAGGCAATGTCCGAAGGTGCGATGCGGAGCTTTATAAGCAGACATACCTGATATTCGAGTTCTGACATAGCATACAGTCCTCGCAACTGACTTATAAAACCCGGATATACCTTTCTGATATGGTTTTCAATATCCAGCCATTCTTCATCTTTCAATCTCTGTCCTGAAGCTATACGGCGTTGTAATGCTATGTACTGGTCAGAAGTGAAGAAAGCCGTTTCAACCGACTCTATGGCTTGTCTGACAGCCTGTGGGCGCTCTTGTTGCACTTCCTGAATCTGCTGAATCTGTAGTTGTAACCTATGTTTTGCCCTACGGTTCTGTACAGCAATATGCGCGATGAGCAATAGCAATATGATAGTTATGATGGTGGCAAAAATGAAACCATGAATTACATTGCTCTGTTGCCGTTCCTTTGACGAAAGTACATAGCTTTGTATGCCATCCTCGTCCGTTTGCTTTAGGTCGGTAGTAATGATGTTCTTTATTTCCATACCCCATTCCTTCTCAATATCGTCAGCACGATGCCAAGTAAGTAGAGCACCATTTTGCTGAATTACAATAGTAGAGTCATTGGTTATTTTGAGAGGATGAGGATCATCATTTTCCAGATATATATACTCGCCATTACCCTTGTTAATAAGCGTAATGTGGTCTTGTGAACTACGGTTTACAACCAATCCTGTTTCTGTTTTGCTAACAAAGCATGAGTATATAAGGCTGTCACCATCGTATAGTCGGAAAGGGATTCTCTCTTTCTCAGAGAAAGTTTCGGTTTTTCCTATAGGATATACAATCTGCCGTAGCGTCCATGCCCCTTGAAGGACGTACGGCTTATTGCTATTGTTTTCTGAATTGCATCCGATTAATAGAAATACTATAAATGTTATTAGAATCTGTTTCATTGCTTTATGATTTTGCATGCAAAATTAATCATTTTTCTGCAGAAAAATGATATTTTTTGTTTGCAATTAGTTTGCATTATCATTTTTATTATTGATATAATACAGATATACGCTTATGTATCAGAATCTTACTAATCCACATACATAGCTAAGGATTTTTGACAAAAAAAGAGCATTCATGGAGAATGCTCTATATTATAATTGATATTTATTGTCGTTATTCTTTTTCCTCTGTGGTCATGCGTACTTGCCAGTATTTATCTGCCTGCTCTTCAGAGGCATCGTGCCAACGGAAATGAACATCGTGGAGTTCATTCAAAATGATAGGACGATATGTGGCAAAGTCAATAGGATACTGATACTGTAGGTTGCCCATAGCATCGGCAATGGCAAAGGTGATGATTGGGTCGTGATCGTAGGCAATGAATTCTATCACTACAATCTGTCCGCGATCATCAACACGTGAGTCCTTACGGGTAGAGAAATGAGAACAACCGACGTCAAGGAGATCGGCAGTATGTGTGAAGTCATACATCTCCTTTGCCACGCTCTTCTTGAACTCGTCGTTCCATACAACCCTACCGATAGAGTTATCCATGAGCTGATATGCCCATCCGCCTTTCAACACGCTTTTGATAGTCTTGCGATTAGTGCTGGCAGAAGAGAGGATATCCTTGAACAGCTGTATTACAGCCTTGCCTGCAGGGATGAGATTTCCCTTTGAACCGAGGAAAGCACACTGGCTTACAAAGTAGTATGCTCTGTCAAGGCAATAGATATATTTGCGATATATCCAAGCGGCATGAACAAGGTCGCGTGGTGTTCCTTCACCACTACGTACTTTCTTGACATATTCGTCACACAGACAAACTGCCATCTCATATATTCTCAGGATACTTGCCTCTTTAAGAGAAAGATCTTTGTAAACCATTAAATCTTTCATTTTCGTGTTTTGTGTTAAAAGATTAGTGATTAGAATTATGTGTTTAGAGTTTTGCGCTTTGAGCTATCAATATTCTACTCTCTACGTTACACTTTTAACTTCTATTGTAGCCCGACCGGGAATCGAACCCGGATCTACTCTTTAGGAGAGAGTTGTTCTATCCATTGAACTATCAAGCCCCATTATCAGACCTTCTAAATCTCCCTTAAAGTGAGACTTTTTTAGGTTCTCACGCTCTCCCCCTTTAAGGGGGAGCGGGGAAGAGGGTCTTTATTTTCAGAGTGCAAAGATAATTAGAATATGTGAGATTTCAAAAAGAAAAGGTAATTATTTTTGCATTTTCGGTATTTTTGCCTATTCCAGAACTGTTCAATAAACTCACATATGCTTTTTAAAACACAGAGATGCAAAGTTTTTTCTGAACACAGAAAACACGAAAAAACACGAAGATTTTTTAGAACGCAGAGACGCAAAGGCGCGAAGTGTTTTCTTGACCACGGAAAACACGAAGATTTTCTTGACGACAGATTACCATTTGTTCTGTGACTTACTTTAGATTATTTGGTTTCAGCGAAAAATAATTACCAATCCACTCTATCTTTATCCAATATTTTTTATCAAGAATTAGAGAATTAGAGAAATTTGAATTAATGCGAAGAAGAGAAGATTGCTACTTGCGTAGCATTTGGAATGGGCGTGATTGGCAGGAGCGTAAGCGACCTTTCTCAAATTCGCATCAATTCAAAAAATTTTCTCTAATTCTCTAATTCTTGATAAAAATTTAAAATTGTACAGATTTCAGATAAAATCTCTGTGCCTTCGCGTCTTTGCGTTTGAAAATCCTGTTTTTTCAGAATTTAAACTTTTTATTTGGCTGTGTAAATTCTTTTGTTTATCTTTGCAATTAAATCATTCAGAAATGACAATATCGCTCGATAACATATCAATAGGCTATGGCAGCATAGTTGTGGCTGACGGCATCAACGCAGAACTGAATAGTGGGCAACTGACTTGTCTGCTGGGAGCTAATGGTGCCGGTAAGTCAACCCTTCTGCGCACTCTCTCTGCCTTTCAGCCTGCCCTTGCAGGAAGTATCACTTATGATGGTCGTGCACTTGACGATTTCACGCCTCAGGAGCGTGCGCGTCTTATTGGTGTGGTGCTTACGGAACGCTCAAAGATGGAGTATATGAGTGTGCGCGACCTTGTGGCTATGGGCAGAATGCCTTACACGGGTTTTTGGGGTGGTATGAATGATGATGACCGTAAGATAGTGAACGAGGCTATGGAGAAGGTCGGAATCACGGCTTTGGCTGATCGTATGGTTGATACCCTTAGCGATGGAGAGCGTCAGAAGGTGATGATTGCCAAGGCTCTTGCGCAACAGACTCCCGTTATCTATCTTGACGAGCCAACGGCTTTTCTTGACTTCCCTTCAAAGGTGGAGACGATGCAGCTTCTCCTCGCTCTCTGCCATGACATGCAGAAGACTGTTTTCCTCTCAACGCATGATGTGGAGATTGCCATTCAGATGGCCGATAGCTGTTGGGTGATGGGCGATGGCGGTTTGCATATCGGTACACCTCGTGAGTTGGCGGAGCAGGGTATCATCTCCAGATTCGTGGAGCGTCCGGGAGTGGTGTTTGACAAAGAGAACCTTTCTATCAGAATCAATTAAGTTCTGCAAGTCCTTTATTGCCTGGAAGGCAACACCATGAGTAACCGAGGCGCATACTCGACGAGGGAGAGGATGCCCTCGGATAGAAACGATCACCATCTTTACTAGCCTGGAAGGCTGTACCTGATTGGCTTTTTTACGCATGACCTTTCGCGATGTACTGCCATCCAGGCAGTAGAAAGTTTTTGGACTTAATCCCCGCACATCCTCGTTTCACTCGTATGTATGGGGTTACTCATAGTACTGTCTTCCAGACAGTTTTGAACTTGGATGTTTTCCCATTGAACATACCTTTTGGACAGAACTTTTTCTCTTGAATCGCGGTGTCATTAAGTTTTGATACCGTGTTTTTTGAATGTCTCATTGTCTCATTTTCTCATTTGAATCTCTTTAAAGTCCATTACTACGTGCGTGTTATTATATTATAGATTGGAATCATAGCGGAAGCACAGGGGAACCACGCTTGACTCTTAAATGAAAGTGATTTGCTTTAGCTTGATGAGCTTCAGCGAGTAAGAATGAAAAATACAAGATAGTGTTTTCGCTCGTGGCCTTTGATTGAAAACATGTCGCTCTGTTTGCAGGAGGGGAGGGATGTTGGCAAAAGGGTAACTATTTGTAAATTTTCATTTATTTTCGAGAGCAAATATACAAAATGCGTAAGTGGGTTGTCAAGCTTTTTGGCAAAAAATTTTCAGAAAAAATGAAAAAAGCATTCTGAAGGGGTTCAGATGGCACCTTGCGTTGCTTGTTTTTTTAATTATAAACACAAAGACGCGAAGGCGCAGAGATTTTATCTGAAATCTGTACAATTTTAAATTTTTATCAAGAATTAGAGAATTAGAGAAAAATTTTTTGAATTGATGCGAATTTGAGAAAGGTCGCTTACGCTCCTGCCAATCACGCCCATTCCAAATGCTACGCAAGTAGCAATCTTCTCTTCTTCGCATTAATTCAAATTTCTCTAATTCTTGATAAAAAATATTGGATAAAGATAGAGTGGATTGGTAATTATTTTTCGCTGAAACCAAGCAAGCTAAAGTAAGCCACAGAACAAATAGTAATCTGTCGTCAAGAAAATCTTCGTGTCTTTTCGTGTTTTCTGTGGTCAAGAAAAAACTTCGCGCCTTCGCGTCTTTGCGTTCTAAAAAATGGTGCTAAAAACTCTACGTTTTTACGTTCATACCCCTGGAAGTGTTAAAAGCCGTGCAAATGGGAAAATGAGACAATGAGACATTTGAAAAAGGGGGGTATTGCAAAAAAATATATAGTTAAATTAATTCGCGCGAACATTATTATATAAGGATTTTTCGATATACCGTGAAAAGTAAATGTCTCATTGTCTCATTTACTCATTTGAAAAAATCATAGAAAAATACTGTTTTTGATACTCTATATATGATGTTTTCGATACTTCATGCTGTAACATTTATGATATAATACTTTCGCCTTTTCAACTGTAGTTTTTATTCATCCCCTCTTGTATTTTCCTGCAATATTTCTGAATGTAAATAACAAGTTCAAATGAGAAAATGAGACAATGAGACATTCTCAAAAACACGAAATCGTAATGGAAAACACGCAAAAACCTTTGTATTATGGATAATAATTCATATCTTTGCGTCATAAATGTTAGAACCCCAAAGGGGTGACACCTAATAGGGCGGTTCGTAAGAGCCGTTATATTTAGGTTTATACTAATATGAGTGCCGAAGGTACGATACCTATAATAAGTGTCGCACTTTGACTTTCCCTTCGGCCTTCGACCGTTGGTTCAGCGCTCTTTAATCTCACAATCATATTATGGTAGCGCTCACGCACTACCCTTTTAGGTGTCGGGCTTACAGCCTTCGCTAATTATGAAAACACCTGAATCTGTAAAAATAAATACAAGCAATGGCAACAGCCCTACAACAACTCATGCAGCAACACCTGTTGCTGAAACTGGAGTATAACACAGAGAAACAGGCTTATCAGCAGCAGACGGAGGCGATAGGCATTCGCCGAAAGGTGAAGCGTGGTGACGCATGGGCTAATGTCCGTGTGGGGAAATCGTTTTATAACTCCCTAAACCAGATGTGCGTCGAGATTTTCCGCACAGAGGATCAGGATATAGAGCATAACTTTGAATTTGGAAGACCTGTTGCTTTCTTCCGTACAGTACCTAAAGAGGATGATAAGAATAAGTCAGAGGTGAAGTTCTTGAACGTAACAGGTACGGTCAGCTTTGTGGATGGCGACAGAATGGTGGTTGCTCTGCCAAAGGATGACTATGTTCAGCAACTGCAATCAGCCAGTTCTTCCGTTCGCGAATCAAAGTCCCCCTTTAAGGGGGATTTAGAGGGTCTCTACGTCTCCCTCTCCTTCGACGAAACCTCCTACCGCCTAATGTTTGATGCCCTTGAGCGTGTGATGCACGCCCGAGGAAACCGCTTGGCATATCTTCGCGACCTCTTCTATTCGCATCAGCCAGTAGGGCGATTCTCCTTCCAGCCAATGCAGTTTCCGTGGCTCAACAAGACTCAGGAGAAGGCTGTTAATGAGGTGCTGTGGACAAAGGATGTGATGGTGGTTCATGGTCCTCCGGGAACAGGCAAGACCACAACTTTGGTTGAGGCAATCAACGAGACTCTCCGACGAGAGAGTCAGGTGCTGGTGTGTGCCCAGTCTAACATGGCTGTTGACTGGATAAGCGAGCAACTTGTGGATAGAGGCATCCCTGTGCTTCGTGTGGGTAATCCTACGCGCGTAAATGACAAGATGTTGTCGTTCACATACGAGCGTAAGTTTGAAGGCCATCCGGAATATCCTCAGCTATGGTCGCTTCGCAAGGCAATACGCGAGATGAGGTCAAAGCGCAAGCGTGGTTCTGAGAGCTATCATCAGCAGTTGGATAGGCTTAAAAGTCGTGCCACAGAACTTGAGGTGCGTATCAATGCCGAGATATTCCAAGAGGCTCGTGTAATAGCCTGTACGCTTACAGGAGCGGCCAATAGGGTGCTTGACGGCATGAAGTTCACCACCTTGTTTATTGATGAGGCTGCACAGGCACTTGAGGCCGCTTGCTGGATTCCTATCCGCAAGGTGTCGAGGGTAATCTTTGCAGGCGATCATCAGCAATTGCCGCCTACGGTAAAGAGTATTGCAGCCTTGAAGGCAGGACTTGGCAAGACGCTTATGGAGCGTATCGTGGAGAACAAGCCAGAGGTCGTTACTCTGCTTCAGGTACAGTATAGGATGAACGACCAGATAATGCAGTTCTCAAGCAGGGAGTTCTATAATGGTATGCTCCAGACGGCTCCAGAGATAAAATACCGCGGAATACTCGACTATGACATTCCTATATCATGGTATAATACCGATGACCTCCCTGATGATATTGAGAGTAAGGAAGAATTTGTAGGGGAGTCATTCGGCAGAATAAACAAGGCAGAGGCAGAACTTACCCTTCAGCATCTTGAACTGTATTATGGAAGAATCGGCAAGCAACGCATCCTCGACGAGCGTATTGATGTGGGCATCATCTCTCCTTATAGGGCACAGGTGCAGTTGCTAAGGCGAATGATAAAGAAGCGTGAGTTCTTCAAGCCCTACCGTCATCTCATTTCCGTTAATACCGTTGACGGCTTTCAGGGACAGGAACGCGACGTTATAATCCTCTCTCTCGTAAGAAGCAACGATGAAGGTCAGATAGGCTTTCTTCGCGACTTACGCCGAATGAATGTAGCCATCACCCGAGCAAGGATGAAACTCATCATTCTCGGTAGCGTAGGCACGCTTACAAAGCATCCTTTCTACAAGAGGTTGTATGAATATATCGGTAGTCTCTCAGCTCTCGATGAAAAAGATTAGCATAAAAGATGCGTATTTATTGCCGTTGTTCCTCCACTCTTCCTCCTATGATCCTCCGTACCAAAGTCGGTGCAAAGTCGGTGAGGGGGCGGACTTTCATCGAGTTTGGTTAGGAGTTACTTAGGAAGTAAAAACAAAAAACCAGATTAGCATTTCGCTAATCTGGTTTTTATGTTAATCTTTATTCTTTGTAATAATCTGTCGTGACTGGAACTCCACTATATAGTGTAAACCTACGGAGTCTCTTTCCCATAAATATCTACCATCGCCAATTATCTTCTCAAGACGGAGCTTAATATTGCAATTACCTAAAGCATGATTACCATAGATAGCTTTAAGTGGAACATTATATGCAGTATCATTGTCAGAGAAACAATAATAAAGATGATAGTCAAAATTCCCCACAAGACCTTTTGCTGTAAATGAAATAGAAGTTGGCTTATGATGCATAATCATCATGCTGTCTTTCTGCTCATATTCCTTGGTATATGGTGAACAAAGGTCATGATTAGAAACAGATTTAACATCAAAACCCAAGTATGAAGTTGGGTCTTTACTAATCATAGTTGTCAATTCAGAAATTGGGAAGTTACGGAACACCAATTCATTCATCTCATAGCCCTCTACATATAAAGAAACATTATTAATTGTGTCTGCCTCCACAATCTTGTTTTCTTTGTCGAGAGTCTGAATAATATATTTGCCCTGATATTCTCCACCGATAGCGCCATCGAATTTCAGATTTCTTGCATACTCGTCGGATGCATATAGATCATTTGTTGTCGTTTCCTCATCCTTATCACATGAGACAAAGGAGAATCCTGATACAATAGCGATAAACGCTGTGATAAAAATTTTACTATACTTCATTATCAATTTTATGTTAAATTTGTATGTATAAAAACATTCGTCAGTTAAGAAAACGACAAAAGTGATAAAATATTATGTGTAATAATGATAATTCTTAAAACTTACATAAAAACCCTGATTGGTATTTGCCAATCAGGGTTTTATATTATAGAAACACCTTGAATCCTGTATATCTTTTAGAATTTTACACCAGCCGATAGACAGATACCATGTTGCTTCAATACAGTATAATCCTCTAATGCATATTTATCCCACTTATTGTAATCATAGATGTAATCCAAATCACAGATAATAGAAAAATTCTTAAGTGGATATTCAATACCCAAACCTGCATATAAGCCGAATTGAGTATCAAAATCATAGTCTATTCTTTCATCTTCCATAACTTTATTTTTCTTGAATCCTCCTACGTTACTATCATAAGAATATCTTGAATTTGTAAAATGGAATTTATGAGATGCAAGGCGATAGATAGCACCACACTTTGCACGTAACATAAGTGATCCCATCTTAAACTGATAGCCAGGACCAAGCATTACATCTAACTGCTGAAAGTCAATATCTGAAAATTTCTCAAAAAAATGAAGATAAGTATGAGGCAGATCATCCTTATACACATCAGGAAGATCTTGCGACGCTTTACCTGGTTCGAATGCTATGCCTACATTTACCATCAATCCCTTAAACAAACGATTTATGTGGAAATCGAGACCTGCTGATATCTGAGGAGAAACGCCAGACACAGTTTCGTCATTATAGAATTTATATGTTGTGTTTTTTAAGCCTACCTTCACCCAATAATACATTGTGCGGTCTTCTTTTGGAGTCTTCTTGTTTTTGTATTCGAATGCCTCACAAAAACCATCAGGACATACCTCATCCACATAAGCCTTAACAGCCGCCTTGGTGTTTTCGCGGTTCTTGTTTTTCTCCAAAATAAGATGGGTGGCATTAGGACTCTTGTTGAGCATAATCAGCACATCTTTCATTTCATTCCTGACTTCCTTTTTGTCAGTAGAGCGTTGTGCCTTTACTACCGAGAATTTTGCCAGATTTCCATCTTCATCTTCAAGCAACATCTCATCAGCTCCTAACTGATAAAGATTCATGTTTCCATGAAGAACGTACTCGACAAAAAGAACCTTTTTGCCTTCATCTTCTGTTTCCACCTCTTTACTTACATAGTAAATACCATTGCTGGTGAACCTATAGCCGGAAATCTCCTCTGGAAGATAGGTCTTGAATGATGTCTCACCTTTCTTTCTGAAAACGCATCGCTTCATGTTCATGGCTGATGTTCGAAAATCAATGTCACCGTAAAGCGTATCGCCTTGCAGTGTTATAACATAACCTTCACGAATATTGCTTTGAGCACAAAGTTGTAATGAAGGGATTAAAAACAACAGTACTAATACATATCGCACCGTCTTCAAATGTTTTAATAGTTTCATAGACTTTTATTTTGTATTAATTTTTATATTTCATAAGTTTATATGCAAAATAGAATGGTTCAAAATCCTGTCATATCAGTTTTCATCTATCTTAGTTATGCACATACAAAAATAGAAAAATCCTAATGACCATGCAAAGGTACTAATAAAAACGAAAACTTCACAAATTTTTCCCCATTAAAACATAAAAAAATGCTTTTTTCACGATTATATTTAGTAAATGCTATGATATTTCCAAAAAAGAGACAAAGTTCATAATCTTCCAATCCTATTTTGTATCCAAAATGACAGATTGCTTTTGTTTAGACGCTGTTCTTGCATAAAAACACCTTGAATCCTGTATATCTTTTAGAATTTCACACCAGCCGATAGGCCTATATTTCTTCATAGGGAATCCCCTTTATGTGTATAGGGAAAAACCTTGTTTACTTCTTCTGAAAATTTATACTTTTGCACTCAGAAAAACGACTTTACAAGCGACAAGACCCTTTTTTAGAGTGCGAAAATGCTTTGTATGTTGCATTGAAAGAGAAGAATAACCGTAAACAAGATTTATTATGAAGCTGACAATTCTGACATTATTATTTGTATTGTCTTCTGCATTCTCGTTTGCAGAAGGAGAAGGCGTTCCGTGTCAAGGACGTGTAGTAAGCGCGGAGACAGGCGAAGCGTTGCCTTTCGTGAGTATTTATGTAAGAGAAGGAGTTGGTACCATGACAAACGAGGAAGGTGATTTTTCCATCGTTGTAAATGATGATGACATCCTCCAGGTTTCGTGCATGGGATATGAGAAACTGCACGTGAAGGCTTCTTCTATAGGCGAGTCGCTGAAGCTTAAACCTATGTCGCATACCTTACAGGAAGTAACCGTATTTTCTGGAAGAAACATACTGGAAAAGACAGCTGCGAAACTGCGTAAATCATATCGCAAGAACAAGAAAGAGAGGAGCGTTTATTTCTACCGACAACTTACCAAGACTTCTGCCGATGACCTCGTTGAAACCTTTACCGAGGCAAATAGTGCGGTGAATCTGCGTGAGATAGAGTTTGTTAGCGGTCGTCATGGCCGTCAGGTTGGCGATACTCTGTTGCATTCGCTCATAGAAAATATGAATTTCCATCATCTCCTGGAACTCTCTCCTGCTATTTATGATACAAAGTTCTGGAATGGGACATATACGCCTTTAGGTATATTCGATATGCTTTATATTCCTAAGAACATATATAGCTATTCGGCAGAGATTCTTAATGATAATGATAGGAAGATATATGCAATTACGGCTTCACGTAATCTGGAGAAATCGTTCACAAGGCTTCTTACTGGTACGCTTTACATAGATGCAAAGACATACGAATTGCTTGGCTTCAAGGGACAGTTGGAAGGCTTTAATATAAATATCAAAAAAGACCTTGTTTCCCGTACTGCCGATATTGATTGTTCTGTTGTAATTAACTATCGTTCAGACAAGGGCTTTCCAGAGGTTCAGAGCATAGGTTACAACTTTGATTCCGGGGATCTCAAAGTCAAGGCTATTCTATTCAATATTGATAGGATTGCCCAGACAGGTGAATTGGTCACTAAAAAGGAGAGGAAGCAGTTGAGGAAGAAGCACAACAAGAAAAATGATGTGCAGGAAAATATGCTTGCCAATATCAATGACAAGAATTTTGCCGAACTGATGAAGAAGAATGCCAACTTCGTGAAACGTACTGCTGCTGAGGCTGAAATGGCTGAAGGTAAAGCTATTACGCGCGAAGAAATGCTGGCAACAGACTATAGCGTAAGAGATGGTAACAATGTGCGTAAATGGCATTTGCAGCTGCCTGACACTAAATTAGGCAATATGACCAACCGCCTTGTGAAAATCGGGCAGTTAATACCGCAGGAGAAAGTGTTTGTCCACATGGATAACACATGCTATTTCTTAGGTGACACGTTATGGTTCTCTGCCTATCTCCGTCGTACAAATGATGACAAGCCTTCGGATGTGAGCGGTATTCTATATGTGGAACTGCTCAATCAGGATGGCTATGTGGTGGAACGTAAGATGGTGGATATGAATAATGGACGAGGGCATGGAAACTTCGTTATTGATAAGGACTGGTATAGCGGATTCTATGAGCTTCGTGCCTATACACGTTGGCAGCTAAACTGGGGTGCTTTTGAGAAAAAACATTCAGCAGATTGCCAGGACTGGTTCTTCAACGAGGAACTGGAACATAAGTTCTTTACCGATTATGATAAGCTGTACAGTCGTGTGTTCCCTATATATGATGTTCCTATGAAGGCTGGCAGCTATAACCGGATAATCATACCTCGGGCTATGGCAAGAAGTTTCAAGAAAGATCCCGACAAGAACGAGTTGCAGTTGCGTCTATATCCTGAGGGTGGCGAAATGATAAAGGGTGTGCCTTGTCGGGTAGCCTTTGAGGCAGCATATACCAGTGGGGAATATGTTGATGGTACTGTCTCAATACAGGAAGGGAAGAAAACAAGGAAACTCGCGCATACTGATAATCGCGGACGTGGCGTCTTCACCTTTACGCCTACTGACAGCAAATCGCCTGAGTTCCTGTTTACAGCCACAGATAAAAATAAAAAAGGTACGGCAAAGGCCTCTATCAAGGATATATCTGCTGATGGAGTGGTGCTTAGCGTAGAGCAAAGTGACTCTCTATGGAATATCTGTGTGACAAAGGCAGGTGAGTTGAAATCAGATACACTCGGAATCACCATTATGCACGATGCACGAGTAAGGGCTATGTATGAATTGACAGATAGCGTGACAAAGATAGCCTTGAATAATGATGACCTTGAGACAGGAGTTAATCAGGCTACGGTGTTCGACGCTCAGGGCAGGAAACTTGCCGATCGCCTCTTCTTCGTCACACGTCCTGATATGAATAAGGCAAATATCAGCATATCAGGTGTTAAGGATATTTATAAGCCTTATGAGAAGGTTGATATCGAGGTACAGTCAGACAAATCAATAAAGACAGAAGTCGTATCATTGGCTATTCGTGACAACCAATATTCCGACGTCCTGTTTGACAATGGCGATATGTTTACGGAAATGCTCCTTGCATCGGAGATAAAAGGCTTCGTGCCAAATCCTTCATGGTATTTTGAGAAAGACGACTATGAGCATCGCCATGCTCTCGACTTGCTGATGATGACACAAGGCTGGCGCCGTTTCAACTGGCGACAGATGGCTGTGCGTGGCGAATGGGAACTGACACAACCGGATGAACATACTCCTATCATTACCGGTACGCTGTATGACTATCATTTCAGCAATTTCTACAATATCAGTAGATGGTGTGATAAATTGTATGAAATTTCTGAAATGTATCAAACGGATTCATTGAATAATGCGTTTCAGGTAGATTATACACAGCTGGTCAGTAATCAGGATTTTATGCAGAACCAGTCATTTAAAGAGGAAATGTTTAATTTTAATGTGAGGCCTAGATATCTTGGATTTGAGTATGATGAATTCGATGAAATTGGCAGGGTAGAAAAAAAGAAAAGTTTCATGGTTTATGCCTCACTTGTTGATGTTGATACAGATAAAAACTCTGATATGCTGGCATCAACCAAGAACGGAAGATTCACCATACGCCTTCCAAAGACCTATTCACCAATGGTTCTTTTCCTTACAGCCAGTGATTCTACAAAGTGGATGGATGGTAAAAGAAAAAATATGTGGGTAAATGGAATGCCTGATGCTGAATGGCAATATAAAGAAAGCGATGATGCGGAATCTACTCTGATTGTTCACTTCCCTTACCCACGCTTTGCCAAGCCGTTTGATTTCTATCAGCAGCATCTGAATTTATTTTCAGGCAATTTCACGGATGATAGGAAGCTTTCCGATGGTTCTATATTGCTCTCTGAGATCAATGTGAATGCAAGACACTCATCACTTCGTCAGATACCTTATTCTATGCCTGCATTTCAGGTAGATGGCTATGAAGGTTACAATCATGCCATAGATGCTGGAATGCGCCATGCCACGCCATGGCATATACTCCGTTCATATATGGGCGACTATGGTCAAGCGCTACCGTATGTAAACAATGGAGGTAGTAACAAGGATTATAGAATGTATGTGCGAAAGGGAGCCGGACGTATAGAACGGATGATACACAATAAGGATGTTCCTATGGATTCAATTTATCGTCGTGCCTATCTTGATTCAAGAGGATTCCATACAAGTGAAGGAATAGAGGAAAGATTGGATAAGATAGACCGATACGTCATTTACAGCGATTATCAGCCACGCTTGTCAGGAAGTGCCCGCTATGCTGGTAGCAACCTTCCAGAGTCAGTAAACGTTGCATATCCATTGCTTGATAATAACAAGCAGTTATACTATCGTGATCGTCGCTATGTTTTTGATGGCATAGATGTACCTGATGAGTTTTATAGTCCTGACTATAGCAAGTGTGAACTGCCTAAAGAGCCTACAGACTATCGTCGCACACTCTATTGGAACCCGGCATTACAGCTTAATGCTAATGGAACGGCAAACGTCACGTTCTGGAATAATTCCAATGTAAGTAAGATTTCAGTATATGCAGAAGGCCTTACAAATGATGGAGTAATTTTGCATGGTGAACAGCAATAAATGATTAATCCAAATGAACAAGCTCGTTTTGCTCATTTGGATTATTTCTTTAAGTGATAATCACCACAATTTAGAATCTGTTCAGCTCTTATATATCTTCTTTGCGATAGGTCGGTTTTTGTTCTGAATCAGTTCTTGTATAAAAAACGCAGAAATATTTGGTAATGTGAAGATTAATCCATATCTTTGCATTCTGTAAAGATAACTCACAAGTACCTTGAATTTAAACAATTAATATAATGAGAAGAAGATACATTCTTACAGCACTTTCTGTCTCTATGTTCTGTCATGTAATGGCTGATAATGTCCTAACACGTGACACTATTACTATTCAGGCTGCAAGTCCTTCACAACTATATAAGGAAAAAAATGAAAAGAAATTTATAAAACCAGAGGCTCTCGGCTTCAAGATTAAGAATATAGAGGTTCCTAAGAATTTCTACAACTTCATTACAGATGATTCATGTGAAAACATCTGCTTTCTTAGTGCAGATACAATAGCGGATGAAACTAAGAAAAAGAAGAAGCAGAATATATTGATGACCGTAAAGCGAATATCTGACGACAAACTCCTATACAGCAAGACTTTCCCATGGAAAGGACAGAAATATATATTGTCAAAAACAAGCGTGACGGAGTTGCTCTTCAATAATACCACTATCACGGATTTTGCATCAACCGCACAGGTGTTTCAGCAGAAAAGTGTGCATTCATATTTAGGTTATGTAAACGACAGACTCCTCCTTTGCACACGCAACAACATAACCGATGCTGGAAAGATAACAGCCTATTCCTTGAAGACAGGTGAGGAGATATGGCAAACGAAAAAGATTCTCAACGTCAATTATGGTCTGACCTATTGCCAGCCTATAGATGAAGTGAGTGACTATGTTGTCTCAGGAGACCTCATTCGCGTCAACTGGGAAACTGGTGACTTCAAGAAATTGGATTGCAAGACATGCATCACTAATAAGAAAAGTGTCCTAACTACTGCACTTATAGGAGTAGCTGCAGGAGTTGCGGGAGGTATGATAGGAGCTCCTATGGTGTATATTCCAGTCTATAATCTAACATCCAACTACTACCGCTCGTTCTACTATATGCCAAGTTCACTTAGAATAGCCGGACTTAACTCTGACGTTATTCAGAACTCTGGAAAGAACTATTTCGCTGACCGCAACTCATTACATTGTTTCGATAATGATATGAACGAGACATGGAATGTAGAACTTCCTGAGAAGGGCACGCGCTCAGAACTCTTCCTCAAAGGCGATACAATATGCATGGTAAACCTCGCATTGGGTATATATGGCAATAGTGGCACAAAGGCAATGGAAAAACCATACGTCGCTACATTCAGCGCCAATGATGGTAAGTTGTTCTCATATCAGCCAATAGAGATGGAAAAGCAAAACGTCATATCCTGTATCTCTTTCGGTGATCAATTACGCTTGCTTTTCCCAAACCGAGAAGCTATCTACAATACTACCACCAATAAGATGGAATTTTTTGATACTGATACAACCCTTATAGGAAGTTTCAGATACTATATTGGCGAAGGACAGTTGTACAAGTTGAATTCAGATAACTCATTCTCTGAATTAAATCCAACAAAGGATTATATGCCTATTAGGACGAACAATGGATATGTTGTTGATGTAAAGAATGGAAAGCCAACCGTCTTGGCAACCCCGTCTGAGGCTTTCAGAACCATAGCAACTCATGATGATATGACATTCATCATAGGACAGAGAGGTGGGTTCATGGAGCTATGGTTACTCAAAAATGGTGAGGCAGCCCTCATTAATGACAGGATAGAATCCATCCGTACAAAATACAGACACCTGATTCTATGCTTAGATAATGGAAAGATACAGGTGATAAGTTATTAAATTCTTCATCCGCAATACCTTTGAAATGGTGTTGCGGATGTTTTTTATAAGAGTGAAATTATTAAGTGAGTTCGACAACTTGCGTAGCTTTGTTGAGCTTGCGAAAAATTTCATCAACTCATATATTTCTGAAAAACACGTGGGTGAAGAAGCTCTGAAGGAGCGACACCTAAAAGGGCGGTTCGTAAGAGCCGTTATATTATGGACATTATAGTTATCTGAGGTCTGAAGGACCGACATTTATTATATATATTTATTAGGTGTCGCACCTACGGCGCTCACTAAAAAACATTATTATAGTAACAGCCCTTACGGACTGCCCTTTTAGGTGTCGCTCCTTCAGAGCTAATACAATCACATTTATTCCCGAGCATTTTTACATAAAAAAGCCCCAGACTACCGTAGTAATCCGGGACTCTAATTAATATTATAACACTAAATAAACATTTCTTACTTGAAGAGCAGTGGAGCCATTTCCTTGAGTGAACGGCGCCATGTGAGGAACTCGTGTGCTGTGCCCTCTGAAACATAGCCTGTAGCCTTGAAACCTGCTGCTGTGAGGTCATCTACAGCCTTCTTGATGCGGTCTGGAGTCTCCTTGCTACCACAAGAGAGGAACATGTGCTTAGGAGCCTTGATGTTCTGGAGATCCTTTGGCTCGTAAACGCCACCGCTGAGCAAGCCCCAGTAACCGAATACCTCTGGGCGAGCGAGAGTAGCCATACGTGTTTCCATACCACCCATAGAAAGACCAGCCATAGCACGATGGTCACGGTCAGCGATTGTGCGGAAGTGTGAATCTACATAAGGAACAAGCTCATCCATGAGAACCTTCTGGAATGCTGTCCAGTCGAACTCGTTCATGTGACCGAACTTCAGCTCGTTTGTCATACCGTAGGTCATAACGATGATGAATGGCTCGCACTTGCCCTCTGCGATGAGGTTATCAAGGATAAGGTTTGCATGTCCCTGATTGCTCCAAGCAGTCTCATCCTCACCCCAACCATGCTGGAGATAGAGAACAGGATACTTGTTTGCAACTGCCTTGCCACCCTTCTTAACAGTAGGCTTCTCATAACCTGCAGGAGTATAAACGTATGCCTCACGCTCTGTGTTGGTTGATGGAGAGTGGAAGATAATCTTCTGTACGTTACCGTGAGGAACGTTCTTGAGAGCATAGAAATCCTTATCGTGAGCAGGAATCTCGATACCTGACTCCCAACGTACTGAACCGTAGTAGTTCTTAGCACCTGGATCGTTTACTACGCCACCGTCGATAGTGAGGTGATAGTAGTGGAAACCTTCATCCATAGGGCCTTCTGTTGTACCCCACCAGAAACCGTCCTTACCCTTGCGGAGAACAGTACCGCCTCTACCGCCAAGACCAAGGCTAACGATAACTGACTTAGCCTGTGGTGCCTCTACGCGGAAACGAGCATAGCCCTGAGAGTTAACCATTGGATACTCCTGACCAGGCTGATTCAACTCGCTTGGCTTGAAGTCCTCAATAGGAGAAGCGTTATCCAGAGCAGGATCAAACTTGAGAACTGCGTTGTATGCTTCCTTCTTGTTGAGATCCTTGTCGAAAAGGAGAGGATAGTTAGATGTACCTACCCATGAATCGCGGTCAGAGAGGTTCCAGAAAGTAACAACGTCAACAACGTCCTTATGCTTACGCAGGCACTTGAAGAGCTGTACGTATTGGTCTGTATGGAGTGACTTAACCCAAGGCTTGATCTCTACACCCTGACGGCTGAAATTGAGCTGACCACCCATTTCCTCATTTGCACGGATATCAAGCTCAGTAATCTGGATATGCTTAACGAGAGTAGCATACTTGTCGATAGCATTGCCGAAATCCTCCATTGATGGGTTGAAGATGTTGAGGTGACCCTGCATACCGATACCGTCGATAGGCACACCTGCATCCTTCATCTTCTTAACCATGTCGAAGATACGCTGGCTCTTGCCCTTGTCGAATGCGTTGTAGTCATTATAGAAAAGGAGAGCCTTAGGATCTGCCTCACGAGCAAACTCGAATGCCTTTGCAATGAACTCATCACCACAGAGCTTGTAGAGGTCAGACTCGCGGTATGGGCTTCCAGCAGGACGATTGCCCCATGCAGGACGCTGCTGATCTGCCATAGCCTCATTTACTACATCCCAGCAATAAACGATGTCCTTATAACGGTTCATGACTGTGTGGATATGGTCACGAAGGCGCTCGTAGAACACTTCCTTCTTCACGAAGTTACCCTTCTTGTCACGAAGCATCCAGTTAGCAAACTGGCTGTGCCAAACGAGACAGTGACCACGCATTGGGATCTTGTTGCGACGGCACCAGTTAGCGATGCTATCAGCTTTCTCCCATCTCCATTCACCCTCATTTGGATGAAGCTCACCTGGTTTCATGTCGTTTTCGCAGGTAACGCTGTTGTAGTTCTCGAGGATTACCTTCTGCTCAGCCTCAGAGAAGTTACGTGTGTTGAGCGCAACACCTACCTTGAAATAGTCTTTGTATGCATCCTTCAGTCCCTGAGCGTAGGTGCTCTGAGAAGCCACGAGTGCAAGGCCAAAGACAACAGCCTTCATTGTTGGGTTTAGTTTCATAGATGTTTTAAAAATAAAGACCTCCCCTCATACCCTACAGCCCCTTTCCTGCCCTATGGGCATCCTTTCCCCATAAAGGGGCAAGGAGGAAGTTAGCTTTATCGCTATAGAGGGATTGGCTTGTTAATTGTTATTTGTTGATTTTTAATTGTTCATTTAGTTTTAGCCTTCCGGCTCCCTCCCTCGGGAGGGCGGGGGAAGGGGTCACTTAATCACCTTCCTTCCATTACAGATATAGATCTGACCCTTCTTAGGTTCAACTACACGCTGTCCGTTGAGGTTGAACACATGGGTGTCAGCTGATGGGTGTCGGATGATAGCGATATCCTCAATACCCGTCGCTACCTCTGGTGAATAGTCGGCATTGTTGGTTACATAGATGTCCTTAATCTTGATAGGAGAGTTACCATAATCCCACAGTCCGAGGATATAGATATGAGAGACATCCAGTTTTACACCATTGGTTTTCTTCGTATTCTGAAGATCAACCACAACACGCGTCTTCTTGCCAACACTTAGCTCAGAATGGGCACCAAAATAGTCATTACCATCAAAAAGGCGCAACGACCAATTGTTTGACGTAGGAGCAGCTGCAAGGTTTAATACAAGATACCTGAATTTTGAAAAATCACGACCACCTGTAAACTTGAATCCTCCAAAACCATATTGACCTACTTTGAGTGTGAACGTACCATCTGAGTTTGTTGTTACAGAACCAGTCTCCCAGATACTTGGATTGAACATGTCCTCATCGTTAGGATAATACCAAGGAATGCTGGCAATAGAATCCTTCACATGCTTAATAGAATCCAGAATATGCTGCTCACGCTCTGGAGTGTATGAAGAGTAGTTCGGAATCTCAGCATACTGCTTATACCAACGGAAGATAGGACGTACACAAGCCTCTGGGTCGGTGTAGAAGCTATTGCCGTCAGGCTTGCTGTCATCATATCTTGCGAGTTTGTCGGCATCGGTAAAGAGCATCCAGCTAACGTTACCTGTCTTATCCATGATGAAATGGAAGTTAGCACCAAAGCCAACACCACCCTCTGTGCCGGTAGTAGCCTTACCCCAAGAACTGTCGTATTTCTTAGGAGCCCAGTCCATCTCCGTTACCAAGATAGGCGCCTTTGCAGCAATACCCGAGATGCTGTTATCCCAACCGGTACTGAACTCAACATAGCCCGCTCCGTTGGTCACTACCTTCTGCTCGGCACTTGCAACCTCTGAGTCAGAACCATACCAACCTGGATAGCAATGAACGGCATAGCCTATGCCAAGTCCACCCTCACGTTCCTCGATAGGATACTTCACATAGCCCTGATAGTTCTGCTGATATGCAAGACCTGGAACCCAAAGGATATTGTTACAGCCAACGGCACGAATCTCGTCAACAACCTTTTGGAAGAACTTTGTGCAATTCTTCTGAGAGCCGTCCGACCAACTGGTATATTGTCCGTCATCACCCCTCATATTTATAGGCTCATTGGCAAGCTCAAACATAACGTAAGGGTTGTTCTTCAGCTTCTCATGACTGCAAACGTAAGTCCAAACCTTTATGAGATACTCCTGATATTCATCACCTATGGCAAGTTTTTCTGGGCATACGCCAGGTGGGCGCATCACCACATAAAGACCGTTATCAATGGCATATTCAGCCATAGGAACGAAAACCTCATCAAGATATTTCTTGAAGAGATCCATATCGAATGCATAGATAATGCTCTCATCGTAGTTCTTGCCAGGGTTAGCTGTCTTCCACTCTTCCACCTTTGAATCGTTATTACTCCAATGAGGATCCATGTGCAGACGCATCCAGTTCACCATCCAGCCCTTATCGAGCATCTTTTTTATCACACCCTGATTATACGTGAGGCATGCGCTAGGTCTTTTGCCCCATCCCCATCCGTTTCCTCTCTCGTTGAACCAAGGGGAATAGGTCTGGCCAAAGCCATGCAGATTGACGATACTGTCATTACCGTTCACATCCTTAGCCATGAGGTAACGGCCTTTCACGAACAGTTCAGGCATACGCATACCGCGCCACGCCATCGTTTCATTAGAGACAATTAAAAGGAGAGCCAACAAAGCGAATCTCCAAGTTCCGTGTAATTTTTTAGTCATTAATTTCTGTTTAAGTTATTGTTTTGGTTTAGTTTTTATACTACAGTTAGCCAAATCAGGTGCAAATTTACTAAAATAAATTTATACAAAGTATAAAAAATTAGTTAAATATTCTTTTATGCCCCACATAAAGCCCCCCAACTTTACAGGAAAAGACACAAAACAAAGTCACCACAATGAAAATAAAAACACCGAAACCAAAGGTTATTCAAAAGAAATCCTTAACTTTGTAGCCGATAATAGCCAAAAACCACAGAAACCCAAGATGAAGCAGATAGAAAGAATAGAACGTATGGAGCAGAATCTGGAGCGTGCTACAGATGCGTTAAGGGCGTTGAATGATGCTCTCGACGAGTATGAGACTGTGCAAGAAGCACTCCAAGAACTCGACACCTACTATGGAAGTGACACATGGAAACAGGACTTTTCCGACGACGAGCAGGGTAGGCTACCCCAGAACCTGAAACGAGGTGTCCTCTCCGAAGATGCCATCTGGAATGTGCTGGAAGACTATCGCACCCTGAAGGAAAGGTTGGAATCCCTCCCCTCGTAATTATCAAAATAAGTGATTAAGGTTCGATGAAACCGCAATATTTTGGGAATTTTTATTGTCTATTTAATGTGAATTGATACAGTTTCTTTCACAATAACTCATTTCATTTATTCGTCTCTATATTCGAGGATATCGCCAGGCTGGCAACCTAATACGCGGCAGATGGCTTCAAGGGTGGTGAAACGCACAGCTTTGGCCTTACCTGTCTTTAGGATTGAGAGGTTGGCGAGGGTCAGGCCTACGCGATCTGCCAGTTCGCTCAGCGACATTTTGCGCTTAGCCATCTCTACGTCGAGGTTTACAATGATCTTTCCCATAGTCACTCTATCGGTCGTTGATTCATGATTAGATGGTGAGTTCCTGCTCTTGTTTCAGCTTCAGCGTGTCCTTGATGAGTTTTGGCACAAATAAGAAGCACATGATGATGCAGAAGCCCGGAGCTAAGAAGATGGTCCTTGCCAGATGCGGTATGTCGTCCATGTGATCGGCACCGACGTGTGCAAAGACGTAGTCGAACACGTAGCCGGCTGCCACGAAATATGCAAGCATGGCAACGGCTGAGATGTAAAACAGCCAGATGCTCCATTTGGAGTATTGCTTGTCGAGATAGGTGCGATTGCAGATGATAAAATAGATAATCCAAATGACGGTGTAGCAATTCTGCCGACACAGTTTGCTGAGGTTGACACAATAGTCGTAATCGGTTGTCGCCTGATTCATTCCGTTGATATATTCGACATAGCTCAACACTATATGAGCAGCAATTGCGCAGAAAACGATGATGGCTCCCACATGTTTTTGGGCATACTGCATAACGTTTGTTTTACTCATGATTTTATCGTTTTTTTTCTTTGTTTATTGAATTGATTGTCATATTTATCGAATATCGATATGCAAAAGTAGAAACTATATTTCATTCCGCCAAATAAATTCGATAAAACTTTATCGTTTTTCAATAAATTTAACATCTAAGCAAAGGCTATCTGCGGTTTACGTGGGTCTCCGTTCTGAGCAACAAGATAACAAGCATAACGGGTAAGCATTACGTCATCAATCTCTTTTTCCGCTCCTTTGGGTATGGATATCATTTTGCTGACGTCAGCAAAATGAGCTGAAACCAACACACCCTCATTTTTGATTATACATTTATGCTGCTATTCTAACCACCGTATAAACATCACCTTTCTTCGTGTGACGGCTGATAATACCCATAGAAGAGAGATTTGCTCCAAGAATTGATTGGCTCTTACGGTCAATCTTCAGTTTCGGATATTTTTGTTGAATCGTGGTGAGGATATCCAGACTTGACATCTCACAGCCTTGTTCGTCATCATTCGGCTTGCGGAAGCAAGTGATGAACATAGCCGTGAGATCATCAACTGCACAAAACTCCTTGTTGAGAATCTGCAATCGCTTGTTCTCTTCCTGAGAAAGCCAATACACCTCCTTTTGCTCGCATACCTCATATACAAGCTGGGCATAGAACTGATCATAGTCTATTTCGAGGTCAGGCATCATAGAGTCGGAAGGAACCTTAACCACGATGAAACGGCGAGTTCCTGTCTTATCCTTCAGAGGACGAGGCTCATTCGTAGTAGCCACGAATGATGCCATACGAGGGCGCAAAGTGATATTTCTACCATATATCTTACGCGCGTTGACCTCTGCCTTGGTGATGATATACTTCAGGGTTGCCTGCTGCTTGTCCGTGTATCTGTCAAATTCGTCAAAGTTCACAAGACCGCAGTTTGCCAGAGCCATATCCGTATCATGCTTATTCGTGAGGTTGATATGGTCAAGATAGTACTTCTGAAGATGTTCAGGAAGTAGTTTCTTGATGAAAGACCCTTTTCCACAACCTTGAGCGCCGATAAACATCACAACAAGTTGATTGCCGTAGATGCTTTCCATACAAAGCCAGTGAGCCACTATTGATCTGAACCAGATACGGATGAAATGCGCCTTTTCATCGTCAACAGAAGGAATACTGCTGATAAGTTCACCCACACGATCCTTGCCATCCCATTTCGGAAGTCCCTTGAGATAAGCCTGAAGAGGATTGAAAGATTCTGTAGCTGCTGAGTAGATGATTCGCTTTACGAGGTCGGCAACCTTACCCTCGATACCAGCCTTCATCGCCTCAAGAATGATAGAGTTGAGAGCCTCCTCTTTAAGAGGTTCAAAGTCTGTGTTCTTAAGGTTTCCACCCATTTCCGGATTGAGAACCTTGAACTCAAAAGTGTCACGCACCTCATTAAATCTGAAGGCGAAATTGTCGTTCAGGAAGCCCTCAACAAGAGCTACCTGTTCTGCAAGAGTTAGTTTCTGCATAGCTGAAAAAAAAGAATTTAATTGTTAAACTTGATATATATTCTCTCCCTGATCACGATTAAGTTAGTTGATCGTTTTTCAGGTTAGTTCTGACGATTCAGAACCAAGGTGCAAAGGTACAATTTTTTCGCGGAATTCCAAAGAAAAACACAAAAATTTTCGCTCAATTTTATTTACTTTTTCGCAACTGTTTCTCTATCAGAATTTTAGTTCTCAAATAAAAATACGCACCAAGTTTTTTGCTAAAACCGATAACACAATCCATGCTAAAACCATAGAGTTTCAAGAGCCAAATATAAAAAATCAAAAGTTTTTGAGGTAGGGGGTTTCACCCATACCGTTTTCACTAGATAACACGCTGATAGTCAAGAAGAAAGAACGGGTGAAACCCCTCAAAAAAGAAGATATTAATTTATAGGGGGTTTCACCCTTCATAAATCATTGATAATCAATGCGTAAAACCCTGTTTTTGCATGAGGTGAAACCCCCTACCTCAAAAACTTTTAATTTTTTTCTAAGCAAGGGTATTATCCTATTTTCACTACATCCTCTTTTCCCTGACTTTCTTCTTCAAATCATCATTCTCTTCAAGCTTCGCTATGCCTTCGTTCTGCCTCCGCTCTTCCTTCGCTTCAAGTCCGTTTCAAAGCCGTTCCAAGTTCGTTCCTTAGAATGGGCGAAAAATGGGACTTACATGGGAGTCACAAGGGACTTACTTGGGACTCACGAAAGAGGTATAGAAATCCTAAATTATATATAAAATCACAAAAATAGAACTATGAAAAGAAAATAACTCACATTAACCGAAGGTTATTTGGGAGAAAATATGTAACTTTGTAGCCAATAAGAGTCAAAATACATACCTAAATGATGAAGAAGCATATCTTTATAAGTAGCGTGCAATCTGAGTTTGCTGAAGAAAGGAAACGCTTGGCAGAATATATCCGTCAGGATGCCCTTTTTTCGCGTTACTTCGAGCCGTTTCTTTTCGAAGAACAGCCAGCACAGGATGTTTCTGCACAAATTGCTTATCTTGAACAAGCAGCAAAGTCAGAGGTGTATCTGTTGTTGGTTGGAGAACGTTATGGCTATCAGGATGCAGAAGGTGTGTCTCCTACCGAACGTGAATACGATACAGCAACTTCCAATCACGCTTACCGCATAGCTTTCTTCAAGTCTGTTCTCAAGAGAGAAGACAAGGAAGATGCATTCAGGCAGAAGATAGACAGTGATGTCATTCGTAATGTGTTTAGCTCTTACGAGGAACTGCAAAGTGGAGTATATGCTTCATTAATAGAGTATATGACTACGCACCTCATTCTCCGTCAAGGTCCTTTTGATGCGACCGTTCATCCTGATGCAAGGTTGGAAGATTTAGATAAGGATAAAATTCGTCGTTTTGTAAGCTTGGCACGTGAGAAGCGACAATTCCCATTACAATACTCCGAGGAAGATATCCCCCATATACTAAATAGTCTTCATTTGATAACCGATGATGGCAAACTGAAGAATGCTGCATTATTGCTTTTTGCAAAGGATGTTCAGAAATGGTTTGTATCAGCAACTATCAAGTGTGCCCAGTTCTATGGAACAAAGATGCAGAAACCAATCGCTTCATTACAGATTTATGGAGGAAGTGTGTTTGAGCAGGTGGATATGGCTGTTAGTTTTGTGATGTCACGTATTGACCAACGTGTAGGAGAACGCACCCATTCGGCAGAGGTGGATGTTACACCTGAGTTGCCAGCTCAGGCGGTAACAGAGGCAATCGTCAATGCTGTGGTTCATCGTGACTATACCAATACTGGTAGCGTACAAGTGATGCTATTCAAAGACCGTTTGGAAATATGGAATCCAGGTAGATTGCCTCATGGAATGACGATAGAGAAACTAAATAGCAGACATAACTCGCAGCCCGTGAACCCCGTATTGGCTAATCCTGTTTATCTTACTGGCTATATTGAGCAGATGGGAACAGGTACTACAGATATCATTGAACAATGTGAAGGTTATGGTTTGCGTAAGCCTGAATTTATACAGGAAGATGACTTTCTAACGATCCTTTGGCGTCCAAAGAAAGATGATGTAACTGGTCAAGAAACCGACTATGTTACGGGCAATGTAGCAGGCAATGTAGCGGGCAATGTGACCGACCATGTGACCGACCATGTGACCGACCATGTGACCGACCATGTGAAAAAACTTATATTGGCTATCGGTGGTGACACAAAAACACGTGATGAAATCATGAATATGTTGGGATTGAAGCATCGTGGCAACTTGCGTGATAGCTATATTAAGCCTGCAATTTCTGAAGGTTACGTGGCTATGCTTTATCCAGATGCTGCAAGTCGTACCGATCAGGCATATTATTTGACGGAGAAAGGCTTGGAATTATTATCGATATTGAAGCAATCATGAACTTGATAACAAGTTTTTGTATATGATGTAAGAGTGCTAGATGAAATAAGAACAGAAAGGAAAAAAGTTGAAAAATAATGAATAGTAGTTACTACCAGAATAAAATAAATCAGTTGGATAAAGAAATTGCTGATTTAGAAACAAAAATTGCTGTAGAATCTAAAATAGAAGCAGATAAGTCTATGAGAATCCTAAATACTCAAAAGAGTATTACTAAATTCACATCTGCATCAACAGCACAAATAAAGATGCGACAAATTGAAGGATACAATAAAGATATTGCCAAAGCACAGCGAAAAAGAGCCGATTTGCAGAAAAAACAAGCAGACAAAAGATCTCAACGTGCAAAATATGCAATAGATTTACAGCGTGAAATCGAAAAGGAAAATAAAAAGAATCTTCTTGAACAAAAGAAGATGCAAGATATGTATGAGCAAAAAGTAGAAGCTCTAACAAAATCATTAAATGAGGCTCTTTCATCTAGTCCATCTTCGGCAAACCTGTATAATCAGACTGATGAATCTGAATATGATGTTTTTATTTCACATGCATCTGAAGACAAGGAGCCTTTCGTGGAAGAATTAGTACAGGCACTAAGGGATAGAGGAGTAAGTGTTTGGTATGATACGCTGAATATTTCATGGGGCGATTCTTTACGAACGCAAATAGATAAAGGTCTCAAGAAATCAACCTACGGTATTGTGATCTTGTCAGAAAACTACATAAAAAAGGATGGACACAATACGAGCTAGAAGGGTTGTTCAATATAGAAATGACAAAAGGGAAAACGATATTACCTATTTGGCATAATATAACAAAACAGCAAGTAATGGATTTTAGTGCAACTCTTGCTGGCAGGAAAGCATTAACAACTGCTATAATGACAGCAAATGAAATAGCAGACACGTTTGTGAAATTAATAAATAGTCGTAGCGATGATAAAGCAGATAATTGAGAATAATGCGGAAGTGAAGCCTAATTCAAAGAAGTTAGAGGCTTTGAGAGAACACTTTGCTGGTTGTTTCACAGCAGATGGGTCTTTTGATATTGAGCGATTCAAGGATATGCTGAAGGACGATGTGGATATCAGTAATGAAGGATATTCTCTCGACTTTCTCGGTAAGGACTATGCTAATCTTATAGCATCAATAGATACCACAACCGTTATTGAGCCTGACTTGGAGCACAATGCCAAGCCAGAAAACAAGGATAGTGAGAATATCTACATTAGTGGTGATAATCTTGATGCCTTAAAACATCTGTTGAAGTCGTATGCAGGCAAGGTTAAGTGTATTTATATCGATCCACCATACAATACAGGCTCAGATGGGTTTGTATATAATGATAATTTTCGCTTTACACCAGAAGAACTGGAGAAGAAACTGAACATAGACGAGGATGAGGCAAAACGCATTCTTGATTTGACCTCTCGTGGCAGTAGTACCCATTCCGCTTGGTTGATGTTTATGTCCCCAAGGCTTCAGTTGGCTCGTGAACTGCTATCAAAGGATGGTGTTATCTTTATCTCCATTGATGATAATGAACAGGCAAATCTAAAGTTGCTCTGTGACTATGTTTTTGGTGAAGAGAATTTCGTAGCTCAGTTTATTTGGATTTCTAAGACTGGTGGTGGAAGTGATAACAATGAAGTGGTTGCTGATCACGAATATGTGATATGCTATTCTAAAAATTCAAGTCAAGAGAATGCTATATCAAAAATGCTTCTTGAATCTGAGGAGTTGAATTTGAAAGATGAATTTGGCGCATATCGATTAGGACGTGAACTAAACAAGTGGGGTTCTAATTCCAGAAGAGAAGATCGTCCAACCATGTTTTTCCCAATACCTGGTCCTAATGGGGAAGAGGTATATCCAATAAGGAATGACAATTCAGAAGGATGTTGGAGATGGGGAAAGAAAGCAATGTTCGATGCTGTAAAAAAACATAATGTAGAATACTCTAAGCGAGAAAATGGGACATATATCGTATATGAGAAAATACGAACTACAGATCCGCGAACGAAGCCTTATAGAACATTCCTAAAAGAGTGTGGAACAACAGCAGAAGGAACAAAACAAATTAAAGTTTTATTTGGAACTAAGGTTTTTGACTATCCAAAGCCTGTGGAACTTATTCGTAATCTGTTGAAAATAGGTGCTGAGGATGGTGACATTATCGTTGATTTTTTTGGAGGAAGTAGTACGACAGCACAGGCTGTTATGGATTTGAATAATAGTGAAGACTCTTCACGTAGATATATATTGATACAATTGCCAGAACAGTCAAAGGATGGTAGTGAAGCGCAGAAGGCAGGTTATCGCACAATAGATGAAATTGGCATAGAACGTATTAAGCGCGCTGCTGCAAAGATTAAGGAAGAGAATCCTTCATTTGCTGGAGATTTAGGCTTTAAGCACTATACTCTGAGAGATGTTCCTGAGAATGTTTTGGACAGAATGATAGAGTTTAATCCTCAAGAGCAGGGTTTTGCCAATAATCTGTTGGAAATGTTTGGTCGTGAAACTGTGCTTGAGACATGGAAGGTGCGTGACGGCTATGGAATGAATGCAAAAGTGGAGGAAGTGAAATTGGCTGACTATACTGCATACCAATGTGGTGATCATCTGTATCTTACAAATGAGGGAATGGATGATGATGCCATTACGGCATTGGTTGATAAATATGGCGAGCAGACAGATTGGGGACCTCATTATGTGGTACTCTTCGGCTATAATTTTAACTTTGCGACTACTGATGCGCTAAAGAAAAATCTTCCTTTGCTGAGCGTAGGAGAAAAGCAGATAAAGATTAATATTGACATAAGATATTAAACAGGCGATATGGATATCATACTCGAAGCTGGGTTGCCACACCAACAGATTCCTGTTGATCGTTTGGCTGATGTCTTTAAGCGGACGCATTTAGATAAACCAGTCAAGCTTTACGAAAACCCGAAGATAGATTTGATGGATATTACGACAGAGCATAATCTTCGTAATATCATCTTTACTCAGGAGATGAAGCCTTATAACAGGAAGGTGGTTCGACCTGAGAAGGGACCTCTGAACCTTGACATCAAAATGGAAACAGGTACGGGCAAGACTTATGTCTATACTCACTCAATCTATGAACTACATAAACGATATGGTTTTAATAAGTTCGTGGTTGTGGTTCACTCGTTGCCTGTGAAGTCTGGTGCAGTTCAGTTTATTAGCGATTCATACGTACAGCGTCATTTCCGCGACACTTTAGGCTATGGGACGGAGATAGAGTTGTGCGAGGTGTCTGCTTTGAAGAAAAAGAAGAAAGGGCATAACTATTTCCCTTCATCAGTTCGCGACTTTGTAAATGGTTCATGTCAGAATAAAAACAGAATCTATGTGATTGTGGTTAATCAGCAATTGCTTCAGAAAGGCAAGTTGCTTGATAAGCGTGACTATGACATAGCCGTACAAGGCTTTGTGCGTCCGTTGGATGCTATTAAGGCTACTCGTCCTATCGTGATTATTGACGAGCCACATCGCTTTGAGCGCAGCAATACAAGTTATAAGCGTATTCTTAGCGAAATGGCTCCACAATGTATTATCCGTTTTGGTGCTACATTCCCTGAAATAACAGAAACAATCAACAAGAAGAAAGAGACTCACAAGGATTATCTGAATCTTCTATATAATCTGACAGCGTGTGATGCCTTTAACCAGAATCTGATAAAAGGTGTTGCTAAAGAACACTTTAAGCCCACTTCTTCAGAGAACGAGAAAGTGAAAATTGTCTCTATCAATGGAAGGGAAAGCGTAACTATGCATCTCATCAAAAAAGACCATACGCAGCGTTTTGAATTGCATAGGAATGAGTCGCTTGGCATAATGAGTGAGCATCTTTCTGGCGTAACGGTCAATGGCATTAGCAGTTCGGAAGTGGAATTGTCAAATGGACAGACGAAGCATGTGGGTGATGAGTTTACTGCGGATATTTACAGTACATCCTATCAGGAGAATATGGTAAGGATGGCTATTCAACGCCATTTTGAGACAGAGCGCTCTTTATTTCATCGTGAGAGTAAGATTAAGGCGCTGGCTCTATTCTTTATCGATAATATCGCATCTTTCCGAGGTGATGATGAAGGACAGAATGCCTGGCTTCGTGATATTTTTGACAAATGGCTGGAATATCAGTTGAATGAGGAACTGAAGAATGAAGATAATTCTTCAGAATATACAGATTATCTGAAAGCAAGTTTGAAGGATATTGCTGGATGTCGTGCAGGTTATTTTGCCAAGGACAATAGTGATAGTGATGAGGCTATAGCCGAAGAGGTAGATGATATTCTACGCAACAAAAAGAAATTGCTATCATTTAAGAATGAAGACGGGCAATGGAATGTACGTCGTTTCTTGTTCTCAAAGTGGACTCTGAAAGAAGGTTGGGACAATCCGAATGTCTTTACTATAGCCAAACTGCGATCAAGTGGTAGTGAGACCAGTAAATTGCAGGAGGTTGGTCGTGGTTTGCGTCTGCCTGTGGATGAATATGGTAATAGGACTACCAGTCAGGATTTCATGCTCAATTATATTGTTGATTTCACGGAAAAGGATTTTGCAGATAAGTTGGTGCGTGAGATAAATGGTGATGTATTCAAGACAACGCCAGAGCATATTGTATTGAATAGTAATGAACTTGCCCGCGTAGCAAATATGCGTGGTTTGGGTAATCAAATGGTTTTGTTGATGGAGTTAATGCAAAAGGAGTTCGTTACAATGCAGGGCTCTGACATTATTGTCATTGACGATAAGGTGATGGAATTCAAGAATGAATACCCTGAGTTTGAGCTTGATACGTTGAATATGAATCGTGTTATAGATAGGAATGCCACGAATAATCGTATGATGGTCAAGATACGCAAGGATAACTATCATAAGATTGAGTCTCTATGGAAGGAAATCAACAAAAAGTACCTGATGTTCTATCAAAAAGACATTGACAAGGAAATTGAAAAGGCATTACCGTCAATATTGGAAGATGACGTCTTTTCAAAAATGTCAGTTTCTTCTGAGCGTTCAGAGATTCAAGTAAATCAGAATGGTGCTGTTGTTGTTAGTGAGGCAAATATCACCTATTTGGTTAATGGTAGAGACCTGCCTTATAATGTTTTCTTGAAAAGAGCCAATAAAGGAACAGCTATTCCTATTGAAACAATACATAAGGCTATATGTGATTATGCCAGTAAGCATAATGGATTTAACAATAGCTTGATAAATGATTTGACATTGTCAAATTTTATAGGAAAGTTCAGAGATTGGAAGATTGAGAATCTGGGTGGTTGTATTTCCTATAAACAGGCTAATTACATGACAAGGACTACTGCGCTGACCAAGGAAGATGGAAGTGTTAGGGATGAGGTAGTTATGGGTAGGATAGGAAAGAAAACGGATAATTCAAGAACACCTGCCGAATACCTATATGAGCCTATTGCTTATGATTCTCCTTTGGAGAAAACAAACATCTTAGACAAGATTGATGTGGCAGAATTGATTGTGTATGGTAAGATTCCAAGCAATAGCATTAGGATTCCAACCATTACTGATGAAACCTATTCGCCTGATTTCATGTATATTGTAAAGAAGAAGGATGGTACAATGTCTATGAATGTTGTCATAGAGACTAAGGATGTTAATCAAGATACGGATTTGCGTCCTAAGGAAAGTGTGAAGATTGATTGTGCCAAGCTTTTCTTTGAGCAGATATCTAAAGATAATCCTTCATTGCCTATTAGCTTTGTTCGACAGATAAACAGACAGAGAATGAATGAGATTATGGATAGATTGATATCGTCTCAATAATGTGAGTAAGATGAAATAATAGGCTTTGGAAACTTATAATCAAGCATAATTATGAATAAAAGTATATATCAGATAGCCGTAGAATGTAAGGAGTTCTCAAATAAGAATGTCAAATGGTTCAATCAGACAATAAATAGTACTAGATGGTTTTGTGTTTTTGGTGCTAATAAATCTTTTGAGAATTTATTGCTGTCATTATGTGAGGCTATATCAGAAAAATACCCATATATATCAGAAAAATTAAAAGAACATACTTTACGGTATGATAGGAATCCTGTTTTTCATCAAGGTGCAATAGATGAACTTGTCAATTATGTTATAGACTTAGAAAAGCTTTCGGATTCGAGTAAGAAGTTTTTCATTAGTCATTCGTCAAAAGACGAGGTTTTAGTGAATGCTTTTATAGAGAAAATCCTGATGCTTGGTTGTGGTTTCAAAAGGTCAGACATATTTTGCACGTTGGATCATACTGTAATTCGTACAGGTGAAGATTTCAGAAATGAGATAATCAAAAACATGAAGGTATGTGATTACATTCTGTGTATGATATCTGATAATTATAGGGGAAGTGAAGTCTGCCAAAATGAGTTGGGGGCAGCATGGGCTATGGAAGGGAAAAGAGTTTTGCCTTTTAAGTTCCCCAATGTTAAGTTTGAGGAAATCGGCTTTTTGAATGTTGTTAAGCAAACGGCTGATATTGCAGATAATTCAAAGTTGGATGAACTCTATATAGAACTATGCGATAATTATGGTTTGGAACAGGATTGGATTAATTTCAATCAAAGGAAAGAAGACTTTTTAAAAGTCGTTAGAGAGATTCAAACATAGAAAATGTCATCAAAGGCAGTAAAAAAGAGTTTGTTTACGCAGACAAAAGAAAAAAGGAGTTGCGCGATTTGCGTAACTCCTTGATTTTTAGTGTGGACCAGCCTGGGCTTGAACCAGGGACCTCCAGATTATGAGCCCCAAAAAGCGATTTTTTATGACATTTCATGATATGTAACTATACTGATGGTCAATGAGTTATATTTTTGTGATTTTTACAGAAACTCACAAAATACCCCTGACTGAAATAAAAAGTTTACGCATTGTTTACGCAGACGTGATTTTTGCTTATTTTCCCAAATTTATAAAACCCACAGACTTACTTGTTATCACTTGTTTATTCGTGGAATAATAACCAAATCTTTGTTTTATTTGCTTTGTTTACGCAATGTTTACGTATTGTTTACGCAAAATTTTGAGAGTAAACATCTGTATATCAATGCATTTCGATGGTTGCTTATATTTGCTTTTACTCTTTTGAAGGCATTTTTGTTGAAAATCGCATTTTTGAAATAAAACCCTCAGACTATTCATTGGTTAGGCCTCGCAAAAAGCAACCAGACTATTCTTTGTTTACGCAAGAATTTCCCACAATGTCTTCTCATCTAAATGATTTTCCACAATGCTAATTTTTGTGCTATTCGGGGAAGATTTTTCAACTTGACTTATCCGTTCTGGATGCTCTTTTTCGTTGGTGCTTTGCCTTGATTGATTGAACGAGTTCATAGTATTCGCTCGGACTCAGCTGTTCTTCATCAACCAAAGGTTGAAGCACATCAAGTTTTCCTAATGTGCGTAACACCCTCAAAAAAGAATCAAACGAACCGATTTCCCCTTTCTCTATTTTCTTCAGAGAGGAAAGAGAAACCCCGGCAGAATCAGCAAGACTCTGCTGGGTGATATTCTGTTTCAGTCTGACAGTCTTCAAGTGATTACCTATCCTATTAAGGATTATGGCATCTGCAAGCATATAAATATCATCCATAATAGTTCAATATTAAACTTTTATACTGCAAATATACAAATAATAGTTTAAAATCGAGCTATTATCTTTGAATTTTTTCTTAAAATCGCTGTATTTATGATAAGATTTCTTGAATTCTGCCGTTTTTTTTAAACAAACAACCCGTCATCACGTGTTTTTTAGAGATATCCAGATGTCAGAGATTCTATGACCATAGAAGCTTGCAAAATGACGTTTTTGCAGACATGAAAAAAGAGTTACGATAAATTCGTAATTCCTTGATGTTTATTGTGGATTAATTAAGGTTTGAACTATGGAGCGATAGGTTGTGAGCAACAAAAATCTCAAAATTACTTCTTTTGAAGACAATTTAATCACAAAATCGATTTTGAGATAAAACCATTTGACTATTCTTTATTTACGCAAAATGCTCTAAGTTATATCAATGGTATTGTGCGCTTCATTTGTGCTTCATTTTTATATCAAACCACTAATTATCATTAAATTTATATATACTTACAGAAGGACTTTGACACTCAACAGCCTTTTTCCTTCTTTTTTTGGTCTTTTGAGGCTTGCTTTTACAAGGAATCGCCATGTCATTAGTAATGAAATAATGGGAACGACAAGGAATGTCCCAATTGCCAATGGATGGGAATAAACTGATGCCTTTGCCATCATATGAGAATTTCCATTCGTCAGGATCAATGGGTGTATCTATTCGATGACCACAGCCACAAGCACAGAAATGAGAAACGATGTTATGCTTTAGGCACACATAAATGACTCCATCCTGCAATGTAGCAGGAATAGAGTCAACGAAAAGGTGTTTAAGTTTCTTTCTCCTCATGATGATCGATGTCATTGCTGTTGATGGTGTAAACAGAGTAAGCCTCATGTCTGATGTCAGCATAGAAACCAAGCGTCTTCTTCCATTGGATAACCGAAAGATTAGCAGCTAAGGCATTCAATTCTGCGATTTGAATGTCTGAGTCATATTCATCATTCTCTGCACTTTCACTTCCCATAACTTGCGCTAAGTGCTGATAGCGTTCTGAAGTGCCGATAGCAACATGCAACATCCCTGAAAGTTTTCCATCTGGATTCTGATCGATGCCCATGCCAGAGTCGATAAAAGGTATGTGCTTGTCAATCAAATAACCAGCGATTTGTTTCTTGGCAGAAACAGAATCGAGCGAGAGAAACACAAAGTTGAGAGTGTCGAGAATTGAAAAGTTGTCGGAGGTGACCATCACTGCATGTGGCTTTATACCTTTGTGCATATTCGAATATATCTGGGCATAATATTCCACCTTCTTAGGAGCTTTTGAAAGGTCAGCCTCTGACATAGCACCTGGTGCTCGAAATGCGTTGTGGGTATTGATAACATCAGCATCGAAGAGATGGATTTCTGCTACCGGGGTCTTGGCTATAAGGTCAAGCAGATAGGAACCAGTACCTCCCAATCCAATGATACCAATCTTCTGCCCTTTGAACTTATTGCTCAAACTAGTAATCTTGGCACGACTTGCATTGGTGTCCATATAGCGAAGTGGACCGTCTTCGGTAACAGCATTCAGAGGTTTGTTGATGAGGTTCCAAACTTCTGGATCTAGACAAAAGGCAGGAGCGGCGATAGTATCGAAATAGTGTTTCACCTTCTCGTAGTAGTTAGGATAATCACCATTTGGCGGAAATTCCTCTTTCTCGGCATGGCATGAGAAAAAGAAATTGCTACGAAGTCCCTTAACCGAAACTTGTTGTCCAGATGTATTAACTAAGGAAGGAAGTGGCTTACCTTTAATATCACAGGGTTGCTCACCCACCCAGTTAGCCGTATGATTATTTGGACGAATCGTATGGTCTCCAGAAATACAGAGAGGCATCAAGAGAGTGCCGCCTTTCATTTCTCGGGCTGCATTGACGTAAGGAATGTGATGGATGATAAGCCATCCATCACAAACCTCCATCACAAAGCCCTCTGCCTGCAAATGCTGCAGGTCAGAACTATGACTGATGAGTGCTGCGTACATTGAAATCCATTTTATTACAAACGTAAACTTCTGTTCCGGGCGACATCAATCCAGAAGGATTCTGGTGAGGGCCATTGCTATACTTCACAATATAGCCAGCAGTAGCTTGAGCAGGTACATGAGCGAGTTCAACGATTTTCTCGTATGACACTTTCTCTTTCTTATAATCATGGGGAGTGCCATTGACAAAGATGACTGTCTTTTTACGAAGAGTGATGAACTTTTCGGTGCCAGGTTTGCCTAAATCAACCTGATCATCACAATTGACGAAGTTATCCTGCCAGCCATGTGGCACGTCAACATAGAGTTCTATGTCAGCAGTAAGTCCTGCTAACTGACGAAGTTTCAAGCCAGAAATAATCTGGTCTATACTTTCAAACTGTTGGTCATCGACTTTGAAACGATAGACCTTTGGTCCATGAGGACCGGGAGCTTTTAATACTTCCATAATGTTTTAAATAAAATTAAATAAATAAAATAAACTCCCGATTTAAGAACCTCAATTTGCCATTATGGAATTTTTATCCTAACTTTGCAAAACCTTTCTGGTTCTTCCTATATTTCGAGGTAACTCGGAATGCCAATCGGGAAGCAAACCTCTCCGTCCTGCGCTACTCCCAATAGTGCGGGACTTTTCGTTACCTTACTCTGTTATATCTCCGTATGCATATACATGCCCTCCATATTTATAGACTACCTCGCCACTTCTTGATGAGAACATCAAGTTGAGTCTTTGGAAGTCGTTGGTTATTATTTTTTAATGTCTCAAGTATCTCTGCTCCTTGAAGCTCGGATAGTATGTGATGCTCTACCATTTGGGTGATGACATAAATAGAGCCATGAACCTCAACTCCCTCAGATAATGCAACCTTACGGAGATTGCCATCGCCAGTGAGAAGGACATAGCTATTGTTTTTTGAATATGTCAGCACACTATAGTCGGCAGGACTAAGATTGTATCTACGGTGCTCTGCCTGAAAAAAAGGCAACATTTCTTCAGGTGTATGAGTCTTGACCTTCAAACAACCTTTATCAATAAGATCCGTCATAATCTTGCTTTGCCCTTCCCTCTTTACTTCGAAGACAACCATGTCGGTGGTATGAACCTCCATGGGCAGAAGGAAGAACTGTTCTTGCAGACCTACTGATATAAGATCTATGAAGACATTTGTATCGCTGACTACTATGATATCCATTAGAGTGTGGTGGCGTTTTTACGGATATTGTTAATACTAACTCCCAGGAGAGTGGCTGCCGTGGAAGTAGAAATGAGTTGCTGTGCCAATGCACTATAGACCATAGCCTGAAAACGGGTCGTAGTCTCTTCTTTATATCGCGAATCTTCGACATATTTCTTGAAATCAGGTCTAGTACTCTTCTGAATACAGAACCCACGGTAACGCTTCTCACCTATTATTCCAAGATCTTTCAGCTTATAAACTATAGCATCAACGGAGATACCAAAGTTAATGCTTAGGGAGATGAGTTCTGCAATAGCTATTTTATTTTTCCCACTGAATAGGTCAACAAGGGTATCACTAGGGAGTAGCATCTCATTAGCAAATGAATTGCACAGATTTTCCTTCTCATGGGCAGTAAGATCTTCTGCGAAAAACCTATTATATAACAGATGACAAAGCTCATGGAATGCAGTAAGTCTGCGATGCTCAATATGAAGATCATTACTGTTTAGTACGATGACAGGGGTCTTGTCGTTGACCATACCACTGACTCCCCAGAAATTGTTGGGGGCAGCAGTCAATAGCACTTTAATTCCGTGAGCTTCAAGTAACTCTTGAGCATTAGCTATGGGGGCTTTGCCGAGTCCCCATGCCTTGCGTACTTTTTGGGCACACTCTATCATGTCGTTTCGGGTAGCCAAAGGATGCACAGGTACTAATTCTTCAGTAAGATCGTCCTCATGTTTAACATCTAAGATTTCCTCAATTTCGAGATAACGCTCAACTTCGTCTTGGATTTGAATCTCGAGCGCCTTTTGATCGCCAACAGTTGTGTCGGACTTTTTGCGGAAGGACACCTTGAACTGGTCGAGGTCAAAAGTGAATGGACGGAAGAAATAATCGAGATCGACATTGAGTGCTTCGGCCATGGCAATAAGGATGGTGCTGTTAGGCATCATCTTTGCTTTCTCATACTTTGAGATTGCCTGTTTGGTCACAATTCCGTTCATCTTCTCGCTCAGCTTCTCCATAGAGAGCTTAGCCTTTAGGCGAGCCTGCATAAGGCGTTTTGCGAAGGTTTTTAAATTATTGTCCATACCTTTTATATTATTATCTTTGATTTGTTGACAAAGGTACAAAAAAATCTTATACGTCAACCATTATCATTGGTTAAAAAAGTTTAATTCACAAAATATTTCTATTTGTGGCACCTTTATTACACGGTAATAAACATCAAGATAACATTTCGGATTTATATTCGATAAATTCATAGGTAAAATCTTTTGGGGGATGATATGAAGGGGACAGGGAGAGATGCCCAAAAGTATCTTCGCATACAGATATCTGCATTTTTTGTGGAGCATAAAGAAATTAGGTTTATTACTTTGCTTTTATGAAAACTGATTTCAATACAATATTAGACGAAACAATCTATTTTCTTCTCCTAAACGGATTGTTCCAAAATGTGAATTCTGGAGGCATTTCAGAATATGAATGGTAAGTAGCTCTATTATCCTTCATATCTATTTCGGGATGGATAAGGTTTCGCCTGTCTTCTTCTGTCAGCAATTCATCATCGCATTCGATGAAAGGATCAAGCCACTCAATTTTTCTCTTAAGCCAATTAAGCTCTACTTTGTCTTCATCAACTATGTTTTCTTTCTCATTGATGAAAGATTCATATTTTTCCACATAGCTTCTTAATATATTAGCCCAAGAGTAACATTCTGCTGAAAGAAATGCAGCTCTTAACTTCTTCACTTCTTTTTTTCGCCTTTCTTCTAATTCCCTTTTCTTCTGTTCTTCAAGTTCTCTTCTTTTTCGCTCCTCTTCTTGTTGCTTTCTTAACCTTTCCTGCTCTTCTCGGTCTTCTTTGATGGAAATAGCCTCGATTTCTATTTTGGCAATAATATTGATAATCTTCTCTTCCAATTTCGTAGTCGGTGTATCTTCTACACACACCGAATTATAATAGAATAGTCTTTTGCGAGGTATTTCGAATTTGAATCTTCCAGATGGAACTGTTAAGTAGCTCGGATAACTTGATTCTGTATTAGGAATCTGTTTGTTTTTCTCGTATAATTGTATGGGTATTTCTTCTTCATTGACCATGACAATAGTATTGTAAACGTCTTTTGCCACTACATGATGTCCACGGAGTTCCAACACTCTTATTATAGTAGAAAAGATTCTCAATGCGCGATCTAGGTTTTCAGGTTGTACGTGAATATTTAGAGGCGATAGTATCTTGCTCTTATATGGATTCTTGTCTAAATATTTAGCATTTTTATCTCCCCTAAAGTATTCTTTGGTATCAATGATAAGTGGATTCTTGGCATATAATATCTCAGGAACGACAAAAACTGCCTGATCCATCTTTTTCAATTCATATTGAACCTTCTTACGTGGATCTTGTGGTTCCTCTATGATATAGACCATTTCTTGTTTGCACTCATTAGAAATAGAGGGTATTTCCGTAGTTTCTTCATTAGAGGGCATTTCTATCTCCTTAGCTGATTCCCTTTGGACATTTTCCCTTTCTTTCTTCTTCTTTGGCTTCTGAAAAGAATCCAAGGAGGGTATCTCTTTATCTTCAAATGCAGGGAGAGGAGGTATCTCTACTGGCTTGCCAAATTGAAGTTTTGACCAATACCCACTGGATGGTGTCGGAATATTTAATCGATAACAAAACTTCCTCAGAATAGGAGCAGGAACACCCATCTTCTCTGCAACTTTAGTTACAGACTCTTTCCAAATCAATTTGTATAAATCTTCTCTTGTTATTTCCATCTTTTCAGTATTAATAAAGTCGTTTATTAATTTTGTATTCCTCATTCCAGGTTTTAACTCTTGACTCCTCAACCCATTTCACGAGTTCATCTTCAAAGAAATATATTTTCCTGCCTTTGTCATAATAAGGGATTTCTCTAGCACGAACCATTTTCTTGATTACATTTTTTGTTTGTCCCAAGATTTCTGCAGCTCTCCCTTCATCAATTGGTCGGTGTTTGTCAACTCCGAGACCTAGTTGAGATTCTATATGCTCTAAAACGGCCCTCATTTCAGCAATCTCATTGATTAGATAATTAACAGCTTTAGGAACATTCTGAAGAGTCAGTTCCTCCTTTTCTGTGCTTTCTTCATTCTTCTTTTCCATAATTAGATAGAGATAAATTAGTACTACAAACAGATGTCCTTTATTAAGGCATCTTCATATCTGTAGACGCTTATTCTGCAAACGAGTTTAACAGAATGGACTTGTACTCAGATTGTTCTCAAAGACAAAAACGATTATAATATTGCGCCACCCCATTTTATAAATGAGGTGGCGCTTAGCAATATTGTTATCTATGCATCAATAAGATTTCCTTTGCTTGTTAGCAGGAATGCCCTACGACAATCCAAGCAAGCATATTGCTCTGTTATGATAGGTTCCGATTTCTGTTGGGTATGCCCAAAGACTTGATAGACATTGGGCAATCGCTCTCCCATAATCTGGTGATCCGTCTCATCTGTCCATACGGGTGAGGGGTATCGTGCATAGCCCCAGCGTGAAGCGGAAACATCCATCAGACCATTGAAAAGAAAATCGTAAAGACTTTCTTCTGTTATCAATTTGTCATTGAGAGATGAGCAGATGTCATTCACGTCATTCAGGTTGACTTCTGGCATTCTGTATCTTAGCCAATCTATATCTACGCCAGCATGAGTGAAGAGAAAATCTTTCCCTTCTGTCCTTGCCGTCATCGCCAGTTTGAACAAAGACAGATTCTCACTGAAGATTTGATGAATCACTTCATAGTGTTCTTTGTCTTTACGGCTGCTATTCATATCCTTGTCAAAGTAATGAATGTCGTGATTGCCAAAAAGTAGAGTAACCCTGTCCATATTGGCTTTCTTGAAATCAAGGATTTCCTTGAAATTCGCAAGAGCCTCACTTGGAAGGATGTCCTCATAATATGTATATGGATCCAGATAGTCTCCAAGGAAAATCACAGGCAAGTCAGGATATTTCCTTGTGGCCGATATCCAGAACAAACGTCCATGTATATCTGGTATAATCAATATTATTGGTATGTCTTTTATTTGTTTCATAGTCACTTCTTTTTTATTCTTCTTCAAAATCCTTATCTTCGTTCAGCAGATATTCCCACTTGGTGCCTTTGAGGCTTTCGGGATCATACCATTTCCGATATTCCATGATGTAGAAGGCGATGGATTCAGGATATTTCTGCCAATACGCGCGACAGACTTGCTTGTATAGCCCAAGCATACGGTCGTTCCCTGCAAAATCTAAAAGCCAAGTAAGAAGCCATCCAACTTCTTTCTCTGTAGCAACCCTTCTGCAAATATCATCCACAAGAGGTTTATATGCAATATATGCTTGCTCATTTAGTGCCTCCATTTGTTTCGCAAGTGCTTTGAACCCATCAAGGAATTCTTCATAATCCTTTGAATCTTCCATAACGCTAATCTAATGAAATAAACTTTCCTGCATCAAAACCATTTGTTATATGCTCATCATGGAAGACATATCCCAATTGGTTGCTTACTATTCTTGTTTTGCCAATGGCAGCATCTATATTGGTATGGGAATGACCATAAATCCATACATCAATACGGCTGTTGGCAATGAAATCACCCAGTTCCGTAGCGAATGCACTGTTGATGAGCGAATCCTGATGCTGCGGTGACACCACCTGTCGAGTAGGCAAGTGGTGGGTTACCACAACTATCTTTTCTGCCGTACTCTCTGCCACGCTTTTCCTGATGAAGTCCAAGCAGAACTGATGCAGTTGATTATACTCATTTACCTGAATGAGCTTTCCTTTGTATTTGGTCTGACGAAAATCATTCAGACCTTTCCACACGAAATACTCATCCTGTGCAGGAATGTTTGACCACAACGTACTCATGACGAAGTCGGTGTTGTCAATCCGAACCACCTGATTCTGATAGATGCCTATATTGTCTTTTAGCATCCATTTCCATTGCAAACCCCGCTCCATTACATCGCAAAACTGATAATACTCATGGTTGCCTGGTACTATCAGAACCTGACGGTAGTTGGCTGATGCCCACTTCCAGAAACGTCCCAATGGAGCCATTGTATTGTTCAGATAAAACGTATCACCTGCCAATACAAGCACTTCTCCAGTAACTGGAAACTCATTATGCTTGATATACCTGCTGTTCTCTGCGAACTCCATGTGCAGGTCACTCATGTATTGTATCTTCATTGTTCTTTTCTTTAATTGTTACCATATAGCGTATAGAATTCTGACATCCTTGCCATCTTTATGATTATTGGCGCCTTTCAGAAATCCTCTCACGGAGAGATGTAGGCTTTGGTAATACCAATATTCATCTTGGAAGTCTTCGTAGATTTCCTTGATACTCATTCCTTCATCCCATCAGATTCATCCTTGATTGTAGGCTCTTGCTTCAAATATCTCTCTATGCGGTTCAGTTGTTTGGTGATCTGATAGTCACGTGATTGAAGAAGCCTTACAAGCAAGTCCTTCTCTTGCTGCTCGCAGAAATTACTAAGATCTGACAACATGAAATAGCCCTGCCCCATCTCATAGTCAGATAGTTCTGTCTTCATTTGGAGACTCACATCGTCAGGCAATCCTACATTCCCATAATCATCCAGGAAGTCACGGAAATGGTAATACCGGCACCAGTAGCAACAGCTGTTGGTGAACCACTCCTTGCCTTCGTCTTTATCGTCTTTGTGTGACTTCAATTCCATTGGCATTTGCCATATAAGAGGCCGCCACTCGTTTCTGTGGCGCACCTCTATGTGAAAACTTATATCTACTCCCATATTTACTCTGTTCTATTTTCGTTTGTTTCTTGTTCTATAATCTTTATGCTTAGTATAAGTGCCTTCAGAGCCTCGTTGAAAGTGGGATAATAGACGCCCTCAATCCCAGCTGACATTTGTCTGTTCCTCAAGGCCCCTACATGATAATAGCCTGAATATCCGCTCTTTTGTGCGATCCCAAGATAGCAGTCATATTTCTTCTCTATCCGTTTCCGAATTTCGCTAAGCGTAATTGGCTCGTTTACTTCATCACGTATTAGATGATATACATGGGCGTTCAGCGGAATACGTTTATCTAGCGCTACTTTTTCGTTAGGTTCCCATTCTGCATAGTGTACGATATCATCATATTGCTGGCGAGTCAGTTCTCCCTCCTTATCGCAGTCTTCTATATAGGGCACACTGATGATGCCTTCATCGTCATCACTCTGTAGATAGTCGTGGAAAGTGAACGCCGAGATACGAACCGTTCCGGTCTCTTCGAGAATATGCAGGAGGTTCTTCGCGTCATTGAACACGAACGGAGCTCCCGACTCATATAGAGCCACCGCAATCTCTAGAGCCTTGTCCACATAAGACGAATAGCTCACTCCCAGAGTGATAATCCACTTGCCACCAGCATAGTATTGGGAGGCCCGAACGTTAGTCCTTGACAGACCAAGTTCCCCATAGTGGTCACATGCAAAGCTTTTAAAGTCTTCTTCACTTTCCAGGTTATATTCCTTCAGCGCATTATGTAGGCCATGATATTGATAGTATTCCACATCGTCTTCGATACTAACAGTTTTCTTTGTACGCTCATAATGGGAATTTTTCCAGAAGATGGTATCCGCAATGCGATAGTACTTGCAGAAACGACGGATAGACATCGTGTTGAAAGGAGCAGGTACACCCTCCTTTTCCCAATCGATTATTTCTCCTTCCTTGACCGATGTGTACACCGTTTCTCTTCGAATCAGTTCCTTCATAACCTGAATGCAATACTTTTGGTCTTTCATCACCAGCTTTCTCTCTGGAACGATTCTGTTGAGAAACCGACTCTTTATTCTTCCAAAGCGTTGCCTATAAGGTAAATCTTCATCAATATGCTGATTGTATGCCATAGGATTCTTCGCTATTTCCGCAATTCGTTGTTTGACGAGATGGAGAAGTGGCTCCAAGAACCAACTCATATCGTGAGCATATTCCTTGCCATCAAGATTCCTGTTGGTGAATATCACATACTTATGAACCCTGTCAGAGATTTTTAGGAAAGTGTTCTCACGATAGGTTGAAGTAACGAGGAAGAACCATCGTTTCTCATAAGGATACTCCTCAACCAATGCTTTTCTGTAACTCGCGATGTCGCTTTCTACGTATTGATCGTGCAAGTCTTCGAAATTCTTCCATTCTTCGGCGGTACCACGAGGTATTTCCAGCCAAATCATGCGAGCTTCATCATCTTCAATAGGCTCAAAGATGGAGAGCGCCTTCTGTATCTCCTTCACCAAGGCGAACGACTGCTTATCCACATAAAATTCTCCGTCGTGACCAGTTTGGAGAACTCTCCTTATAATGGGTTGTATTATTCTGTAATCCATATTGTTTCTTGATAAATTGTTTCAAATTTCATCTTCAATAACATACTCTTCACTAATATAGCAATATAGAGAAGGATTCTTTTCATAACTCTCAATAGCGATTTTTACTTTTTGATAAGGAAATATTCCTTCTTGATATGAGCATCGAAGCCAAGAATCAAAATACTCTATTGTTTTATCTTCGTTATTAAACCTTACCTTGCAATTCTTATGACATTTAGGGTCGAAGTAGGAGGCCAAATCATTCCACCCCAATAGGTCATCAATGGAAGAAGAGAAAGACAGGTAAACTGTACTTCCTGTTTCATCCTCGGCTAACTCCGTATGGAATGAAATGGTTCCATCCGATTCCTCGAAAGCCTCAATCCGTTTATAACGGGCAATTTCATTAACGCTCGTAATGGAATGCCCTTTGAGAAAGTTCATGAGCATTTCTATTGGGTTTAGGCGATCCTCTGAACCAATCGGCTGATAAAAATTCAGACTCCATTTTAGGTGTTCTGATATTTCCCTACGAATGTCAAAGGCCATAAACTCTTTCCTGTTGTCATCCAGCACCTCTCGCCCGTACTGTACGATGTCGTGACAGTGCATAGCAGCATAACTATGTCTTCCCAATGCATAATGGACAGAGAACCATTGCATGTCATTTTCTACAAGGCGGTCCCGAAGGTCAACGACGTCTTTTATCTTCTTTCGGCGCAGGTAATTGGAGATCTCTTCGGCTAATGCATGAAATTCAGGAGTGTCATATTCGATGTCTCTGAATAGTTTATACTGCTGAATAGCCTTGCTTTCTTCTGTAAGACCGATGGCATACCGATAGCCCATCCAAATTAGAGCCTCTTGATATAGTTGATTTCCTTTTTCCTTTATGTCAATCTTCATCGTTCTGTTTTTTAGGGTTCAACTAAAAAATCGTACAATTTCTCTGGAGTGCTAACATCCACTGGATTATCATTCACTCTTAGAGAGTTTACAATCTCTCTCTTACCGAAATCAGTTTCATATATCCACCATGAGACGTATTTTTCATCATCCTTTATGGACAGTTCAAGGAGGTGCACGCTCAATTCCCACAATACATTATGATATATTGGTGCATAACTGCCTGGAAAAGCCTGCTCCATGTGGTAACTGAATAGATGGTCAATGTCACTTTGCTCTTTCAGCTTGTTCAGAGAGTTCACGAATTCTTCTTTCGTTATCATTTTCTGTTTGCTTAAAATTGTATTATGATTATTTAAACTTAAGGCAATACGCCATTAAGCCTCACCTTTTCTGCCGAAAAGATAAGGAAAGGATAATAGAGCGACTGTATTCAAGTCACTATACATGCGTAAAAGTCACAGCGAGTGTACTCTTACTGGTCTAATGTTTTAATGGTGTGCATAAATCTCCTCTCTGCGTGAAAACGCATTAATGGTTTAACATTCCTTCCAGGCATTTCGCCTGGGTTTACTTTACTCTTTGCTTCGGAGCATATTCCGAAGACTTGAAAAACTAACGCAAGAAAGTATTCTTGCCAATCCAGTAAACGGGAATGGGAGAAGACAGGTGGTAAATCTGTTTTTCATTCCTGGGTTCCGTCCCTACACTAACGCCATTACTCGCATCGCTAAACTTCTGCTTTCACGTCTCTCAGGAGTTCGCCTCTAACGTAATCGCCAAACGGCTCATACCAAATGGATGTTCCCAACCAACAAGGCTACAGTTAGCTTGCCTTGCCCCTATGGGAACTATAGGCTAACCTATAATTGGCTGCAAAGTTACATGTTTTCAGGCGATTAGCCAAATATTTTTGAGACTATTTTTCAGGCTAATTTGCTTATACACAGAGTGTATAAAAAAAATGTCGTTTAGAGTGTTCAATAAAAGAGATGTATGTTGAGAAAAGTTTTTCATATATCTGAGGATGTTTTTCGAGTATGATTTTTCATACTCTATACAAGTATGATGGTTAAAGATTCTCAAATATATTCGATTTTATGCGGATAGATAGGAATGTTTGAAAAAAATAGAGTATCTTTGCAACGCTTTAGCATTTAGAGTGGGCCATGAACGAAAAGTTGCTCTTCTTGTCTTGGCAGGAAAGTGAGTCTGCTCGCCAGAACGTGAACTGGTAAAAATTCATTCCGTTGGATCAACGTGCGGAGGGAGTATTAGTCGGAAGATACTCCATCCAACGTTTTCGATAAGCCAAAAAAGAGCAATGATAAGTTCGCTTAATCATAGCCTTGGCGAGAAAACGAAGGCAAAGCCAACTCCACATGGGAGGCTCTTCAGGGGTTGAGACCGATTAGCAGAAGCCCGGTTACCATACAGCGACAGAAGAGACCGAGATTGCACAGCTGCATTTGATTATTGCTTCGGCAGTGGTCAAACGCAGTTGTTTTGTATTATCTGTATGTCAAAATAGCTGCAAGAGAGCGCTAAAACATTTTTTATTCTTAAAGCTATTTTGATAATGAAACTGACAAAATCACTACCAGTCATCAAGGAGCGTAATTGTACAGCTTCCTTGGTTCTTGACCGTCGTACTCAGCGACGCAACGCCACGGAGTTTCCACTCTCCATGCGGTTCACCATTGACCGTAAGTTATTCTATCATCCTGTAGGTGGATCTTACACAGAGAAACAGTTCTCTGATATCTGTAATGCCACCAAAAGTGCCTCTGATAAATATAAGGAACAACGAATGTGGAAGGATTCCATCGTTCCCAAGTACAAAACCTTATTAGAGGCACTTAACAAGGGCGGACTCCTCACATTTGAAATGGTTCGGTTGGCTGTGACAACAGGAAAAGCAACAACGGAAGAGAAAGAAAACCGTTCTTTCTTTGGCATCTGGGAAGAAACCATTTATCACCTCAAAACAGATGACAACGGCATCCGCTATACAACCAGCGAGAGTTATATAAGCGCCTTGAAGTCTTTTCGCAAAATCATGGGTGAAAATTCCATAGAAGGTTTCAAGATTAGTGCAGCTGAGATTCAGAAGTGGAAAGACGGTATGCATAACGGCGTTAAAAAGAATGGAAAAATCGTAGGTAAGATAAGTGACACAACAGCAGGCATCTATCTCCGTGTATGTCGTGCTGTGTGGAATACCTGTCTTCGTGAAGGTTATCTTAAAGATGTACCTTATCCGTTCTCAAATAGGAAGGAGAAGGGGCTGGTTAGCATCCCGACCAGTGGCAGAAGACGGAAATACTATCTTCGTGTCAGTCAGATGACGGAACTATACAACCTCTTCCTCTCGAAACAATACCCGGAAATATGGAGCGAGCACTATAAGAAGATGGCCCACTATTCTTTGGGATTGTTTTTGGTGCAGTACCTTTGCAATGGCTTCAACATGGCAGATGCGGCACGATTGAAGTATGATAGCTATTACTTCCAAAATAGTGGTAAGGCATTTCGTTTCAATCGGAAAAAGACTGCAAGAAACAGTGCCGATGGCTCCGAAGTCATTATTCCCATCATCGAACCCTTACAGAAGATTCTGGATGAGATTGCAGCACCACCCACACGTGATGGATATGTTTTCCCTCAGATTCTTAATGGTGCGGAAAGTGAAAGGGACCGCCGGATGAGAACACAGCAGGAAAATTCTAACGTCCAGGATCGAGTTATCAAAATTTGCCATGATGCTCTACATTGGGATGAGTCCATCTGTCCCTCAGGAACTTGGTGCCGCCATTCCTTTGCCACAAATCTCCGTAATGCAGGTGTTGAGATGGAGTATATCTCTGAAAGCATGGGGCACTCGTCTGGCAGCCACGCCATCACACAAATCTATCTTGACAACTATCCATTGGAGAAACAAATGGAATATAACTCCAAGCTCTTGAATGTAGAAACAGAGTTTTCAAAGCGTGAGAAACTACTTTCCGAGCTTTCCGAGTTGTCAGAGGCAGATATTGTCCGTCTTCTGGAAAATATCAAGAAGTCTAACCAATAATCCACAGAGTCATGTTTAAGCTGAATCTCTTAAAGATACTACCTGATTTTTCGCTGAGAAAAGAGAAAACGGATCTGTTCATCCACACATGGAAGAACCAGAACAAAACGGTCTATGCCGACTTCAAAAGAGGAATAGGCAAAGTGGTTGAAGGTGATTTCACCACATTGTATAATATGTATGCCATGATGAAGGATTGCGTTCCACCAGAAGCGCAGTCCTTCTATGACTGGTTCCTTACTTTATTCACACAGAAACCATCCCAATTGCAACGCATGATGTCTGGAAAAGTTCAGTGGGCTGGCGAATACACAGAGGCAATTGCTCAGTGCCTTGTTAACCGCCAGTTGTGGTTAGGCATCAATCTTAAGACAGGCAATGTGGATATATACAAGTCACGGCAAAAGGATTTGTTGATGGTAAAATCTGGTACACCTGTTGAAATATGGAACCGTTTGCCACAAAACATGAGAACACATTTCATTGAGCAGGTGGACAAACTCGCAAGAAACTCTAAAGGCTGTATGCTGCTCAGTAAATTGGAGCGCAAGCAGTTATACCATGCTTTTTCTTTCTTCGCTGACATCTTCATTCTCTCTCATGCGGTGTTCTTGCCAAAGTTCCTGGCGAATCTCTATGACAGGGTTATTGAGCAAGGAGATAGTCTTGCCTATTGCATGTACTACTTCGTGGTGTTTGATCATGGACTTCTTCAGATGATGGAAATCCTCAATGGTATATTGACCAAAGAAGATATAGATGAGAACGGACTGATGTTGGTACGCAATGGCATCCATATGCTCGTTCATCATAGCATGGAAATGGGAACTGAGACCAAGGCTTCCTGGGAGAATGCCGTCGAGGGGTGCAATCCTGAAATATGGAAGGATGTCATGTTCGCTTTGCATAAAGCGAAGGGGAAGAGAGGGAAAAAGAAGTCTATCCGCACATTGGACGACATCCTGTCAGGTGATGTTGCTGCTCAAAAGAGAAAGATATGCCAGTTCCTTGACGAGAATAAAGATGACATATGTCTTGCCTACCTGCTTTGTGCCCTGATACGGGCGAGGAAGATTGATGGCAGCATTCCCTATATGACCTTCCACCGAGCCATTGAGCATCTCACGGGGCGACATACAGGTCACGATATTCCACAGAAAAGATATGGCGAGTTGAAAACATTCTCACTCCGTTCTACACCCTATGGCGACAGTTACAAACGTGCCAAACGTATCATTGATAAATGGACTATAATCCTAGCTGAAGTCGGTTAACACCCCTTTTTTTCTTTCTGTTTCGTTAAAAGTCGGTCGGTTTTATTTCATGCAAATAAAGCCGACCGACAACCTTTTTATTTCATTGTATCTTTGCAGTCGAAATTGATTTCAGAGAATGTAAACGAGGCTCAAATGCCTCAAATGTTGAACTTTTAAAAACAATGAAATTTATGGCAACTCAATTTAACATTAGACAACTCCTTCAGAAACCTATCGCCATGATGACGGGCGAGGAACTGACCTTTTTGCTCAACAATAGCATGGGGGCAAAGACAAATGATCAAGCACCTGTTGTACAGAAGCGTATCTACTACGGTATCGAAGGCATAGCCCAGGTGTTTGGATGCAGTGTACCGACCGCCAACCGTATCAAGCGAAGCGGTATCATCGATGCGGCCATTACTCAGGTTGGACGCAAGATTATCGTTGATGCCGATATGGCGCTGGCATTGGCAAAGGAAGCAGAAATCAACAAACAAAAGCAAATCTAACCTATGGAACAGAATGACGAGTTTATTCGTGTTGGCACTACCTATTATAAGATAGTGGACCAGCCGCTGGTCAATGGGGATACTGTCAAGAGACGTATTCCATGGAACATCGAAGCCTTGCGACAGGACTACGGCAAGAACTATATTGCTGACATTCCGAAATTCGATGGATTTTGTACGGTTCCCAATCATCTTGATTATCACAGAGAGATTGGAACATTTTACAATCTGTACGAACGAATCACGCACAAATTGGAAGCAGGTACGTTTCCTCGTATCAAATCGCTGATGGAACACATTTTCGGTGAGCAGTATGAGTTAGGAATGGATTACTTGCAAATCCTTTACGAAAAGCCGACTCAGAAACTTCCTGTTCTCCTATTGGTCTCTACGGAGCGTAATACAGGTAAGACATCTTTCCTTAACTTCCTCAAACTGATTTTTCAGGATAACGTTACGTTCAATACGAACGAGGATTTTCGCAGCCAGTTCAATGCAGACTGGGCTGGCAAGTTACTGATTCTAGTAGATGAAGTGTTGTTAAGTCGCAAGGAAGACTCCGAGCGACTCAAAAACCTGAGTACGGCTCTTACCTATAAGATGGAAGCCAAAGGAAAGGACCGTAACGAAGTTCAGTTCTTTGCCAAGTTCGTATTGTGTTCCAACAACGAGTCTTTTCCTGTCATTATTGACCCGGAGGAAATTCGCTATTGGGTTCGTAAGGTGGAGCCATTGGAGAATGATGATCCCGATTTCCTGCGACATCTTGAAGCGGAGATTCCACATTTCCTGTTTCACTTGAAGCACGAAAGACAATTGTCAACGAAGAAGGAGAGTCGTATGTGGTTCAATCCTTCGCTTATCCATACGGAGGCTCTTGATAACATCATCCGTCACAATCGACCACGTGCCGAACTGGATATGGTAGAGCTTTGCCTTGACGTAATGGAGCGGAATAACCTGACACAATACTGTTTCTGTCCCAATGATATTCATGCACTCCTGCTGAACACGCATGTTAAGATTGAGAAGTGGCAAATCCTGAAGGTGCTGAAGGAACGCTGGCAACTGCAACCGGCCGCCAATGCCTACCGTTATACGACCTATAACATCGACTATACCAATGTCACCAATTATATGGCAGTTCAACGAACTGGCAGGTACTACACCGTCCAGCGGGATTTCTTGGAGCCGTTGCGTTGTTGATTTGTTGAATGAGTGAAGAAAGGGAATAAAGGACATTATTCCAATATGTTACATATCGGTAATCGCTCAACAAACATGCAACAACTATCAACAGACGGACGGAAGTCGAAAATCGTTTAATTTTTCTTTTGACTGGCAAAATAACTTTTTATAACAATGACAAATATCATCATCTCTACAAACTCGTCCTTGGCAAACGAGAAGAAAAAAGCCCAGTTAAGTGACCTGTCAGCTCACGCGCCATCGCTCAGAAACAGCAGGTTATTATTTATGGGTTGGGGGAGCAAGTATAGGTTTTGTGTCCCACTAAACCACGGCTTAGAAAGCCGAAAATGCCAGATGTCTCACTTAAACATCTCGAACACATGAACTCCCCAACCCCAAACAAAGGCGGTCGCCCAAGGAAACCCGAAAACGAGCAGCGACTCCATCCTGTCAAGGTCTATTTCGATGAACAGAGCTATAGGAAACTGTTGAATAAACGAAGACGCACAGGTATGTCTCTCTCCACGCTGGTTTACGAGTTGGCTGTCAATGGATATGTAAAGGAACCCATTTCCAAAGAAGAGTCATCATTGCTTCGTTCCCTTGCAGGCATGGCAAATAACCTGAATCAACTGGCACATGAGGCACACATTCATCACTTCTCTCAGGTGGAAGAACGTGTGCAGTATCTGGCAAATGAAATCAATGAAGTACTAATTCGAATAAGTGAAAGATAAACTATGATAGCAAAGATTCATACAGGAAATAACTTCGGTGGACTGGTTAATTATGCCAACGACATTGTTAAGAAGGATACTGTGGTAGTGGCATCCTTTGGAGTAAGTCTTGCCTCCAATGACGCCATTACTGCCAGTTTCAAGGCACAGGCAAAAGCCCGTCCAGGAGTCAAAAACTTCGTCGGTCATATTTCACTCAGTTTCTCGCCTAACGATAAGGACAAGGTGAATAATGACCTGATGGCACAGATTGCCCGAGAGTATATGCGGAGGATGGGAATTGTCAACACTCAGTTCGTCGTATTTCGTCATCAAGACCAGCCGCATCCTCACGTTCACATTGTTTATAACCGAGTTAATAACGAGGGTGATGCCATTACGGGAGATTGTAACTTCCGAAAATCTGCCACTATTACTAAGGCGTTGACCAGAGAGTATGGACTTATCTTTGGCAAAGGTAAGAAGAATGTCCGACGTGAACGCTTGAAAGGTAAGGATGTCATCAAGTATCGTATCTATGATAATGTAAACGCATCCCTGAAAGGTTGTAGCTCATGGCAAGATTTACGCAAGGCACTCTCGCCCAAAGGCATTTCGCTGGATTTTGTCCGAGATAGCGATGGCAGCGTTCGCGGAGTGACCTTCACCGACAACGAAAGTAACGTCACCTTCGCTGGTGGAAAGATAGACAATTCGCTGAGCTTCGACAGCATAAATCAACTACTGGAGAATGCTAATGGCCTCGGTGCAGCTGTGGCAGAAATGCTATTGCAACCGCATGTCGTTCCATCATCTGGTGGTGGTGGAGGTTCCAGTTCCAAGGACGATGACGATGAAGACAAGGATAGAGATAGGAAACATAATTATACACCACGTAAACGTAGAAGATAAATTATGGCAAAAAGCAAACCCACTCCATTGAAGGACGAGCCAATGAACTCGTTTGACGAAGTTTGTTCAAAAATAGAAACCCTTATTGAAACTATCAACAGACAGAATAACTATCTGAAAATAATAGCCCAAAATGATGGCTTTGATAGCGAATTCAGCTTTTTCAAACATCAATTTGACGCGACCAGTGCTATATATGAGGCAATGGTGAAGTACCTCAAAGAGCATAAAGCCAAAATCATTGTGGATGGTCAAGGGGAGGACGAGCTGGCGAAAGCAGAGGAATTGCTGAAGAAATACCAAATCCTTCTGGCAGAAGCAATGGAACTTATTCAAAACTACATTGCAGCCGTTTCGCCCATTACAACGGTAGTCATTCATGAACCTTTACCCACAAATACTGTTTTGAAACCGCAGCCACCACAGTCAACGAAGGGAATGTTTGCTTACCTGTTCCTTCAATTGCCCTGGTATCATATCCAGTGTTTCTTCACATCCACTTATTTCAAGCATTGGCTCATTATAATCATGGTGAGTGTCTGGTTCGTCTCTGTTTTTCTGGCCTGTTTCATGGCTATCGACAATGCTAGGATGCACCAGATGTATCACGCCATCCTTATTCACTCAGGAATATAATACAAAAGAAATGCCTATGACATCAATAAAAATAAAGTTTAGACCATCCGCAGTAAATGGCAAAGAAGGCAGTCTGTATTTCCAGATTATCCACAATAGGGTAGTCAGGCAGTTGAATACAGACTATAAGGTCTTTGCCAGTGAGTGGGATGCCCAAACGGAGAGTATTGCCGTCATTGGCAGTCGCACAAATCTCCTGCTTGGGATTCAGGAACGTCTTTCATGGGACGTCGCTCGTCTGGAGAAAGTGGTCCGTTTATTGGAAACAGAACATCGTCGCTTTACGGCAGACGACGTAATTACCATGTTCCATAAACAGACGAAGGACTCATCGCTTCTAAACTTTATGCATGGTGTCATAGCACAATTGAAGCAGTTGGGAAAGATCCGTACCTCAGAGACATACACGGCTACGCTCAAAAGCTTTATGGCTTTCCGAGACGAACAGGACGTTCCGCTTGACGGCGTCACGTCAGACATGATGCTAATGTATGAAGCCTACTTGAAAGCCAGAGGAGTACGCATGAACACCATCTCGTTCTATATGCGTATTCTTCGGGCAGTCTATAATCGTGCTGTAGAGAAGGGATTGACAACCCAGAACAATCCTTTTCGCCATGTCTATACGGGAGTGGATAAAACTGTGAAACGCGCTATCCCTATCAAGGCAATTAAAGTCTTGAAGGAGTTAGATTTATCCATGAATCCGACATTGGATTTCGCACGTGATATGTTCCTCTTTAGTTTCTATACCAGAGGAATGTCTTTCATAGATATGGCATACCTTAAAAAGACTGATCTTCAGAATGCTATCCTTACCTATCGAAGAAGAAAGACAGGTCAAGAGCTGAGTATCAAGTGGGAGAAGTGCATGGCTGAAATCGTTGCTAAATACCCGGAAAACAAGACAGACTTTCTTCTCCCTATCATTAAAGAATCAGATAATGAGCGAAGGCAATATGACAATGCATTGCATCTTGTCAACTATCGCCTGAAGGAGCTTTCCACGATGCTGAAACTCCAGCGACCACTCACCATGTATGTAGCTCGTCACTCATGGGCAAGTGCGGCCAAAGCGAAAAACGTACCTTTGTCTGTCATCAGCGAAGGTATGGGACATGATTCTGAGGCGACGACACAAATATACCTCGCTTCTTTGGAAACGTCGGTGGTTGATAAAGCAAACAAGATGATTCTGGGATTATTGTAAACAATGATTTGTTTAGCAAATTTCTCAATCTCTTAATAAGAGACGGATATCTGAGCACAAAGATACACATTTTTATGCAAAATCAATCTTTTTTTCTAAAAAAAATGATTTCAACACCTGCGTTTTTTGACAATGTTTAGCGAATTGAAATCATTAAGATACTAAAAATGCGGAAAATCAACAAGTTATGTATTCTATATGTCTCTTATTAAGAGACGAACAGTTATCCAAGATTAAAGTCCCCCAAATGTTGTAAAGCCAGACAAAGAATAATGGAACTTCCCAAAGTAATAAATAACATATCCGAACGAGTTATAGATGACCTACAGATGAAGTTGTCTGTGAACTCAACTGTATCTATTGCTGCTGCATCCTTCTCCATCTATGCATATGAAGCTTTGAAAGAAGAGCTTGAAAACGTTGATGAGTTACGTTTTATCTTTACTTCGCCAACCTTTATCAAGGATAAGGCGAAAAAAGAAAAGAGGGAGTTCTTTATTCCGAAACTCAACCGTGAGCGCAACTTGTACGGTTCTGACTTTGAAGTGAAACTTCGCAATAAGTTGGAACAAAAAGCTATTGCCAAAGAATGTGCCGACTGGATTCGTCGAAAGGTTAAGTTTAAGTCCAATGCTTCGCAAGAAGAAATGGGAGGATTCCTGCATGTTCAGAATCAGAAGCCAAGCGCATACGTGCCTTTCAATGAGTTCACAACAACAGAATTGGGCTGTGAACGAGGCAATGCGATTTATTCGATGGTTAATGTCATGCCATCACCTTTCGCGGAGGAATACCTGAAGATTTTCAACGAACAATGGCAAAACTCCGATAAGTTCAAGGATGTAACGGCACAGGTACTGGAGTATATCGAAACGGTCTATAATGAAAACACTCCGGAATTCATCTACTTTATCACTCTCTACAATATCTTCAATGAGTTTCTTGAAGATATCAGCGAGGACGTTTTGCCCAATGAGGCTACAGGATTCAAAAACAGCGTAATCTGGAACAAACTATACAATTTTCAGAAAGATGCTGCCCTTGCCATCATCAATAAACTCGAAAAGTATAATGGCTGCATCCTTGCCGACTCTGTAGGTCTTGGTAAAACCTTCACCGCCCTGAGTGTCATCAAGTATTATGAGAACCGCAACAAGTCTGTACTTGTGCTTTGTCCCAAGAAACTCTATGACAACTGGAGTACCTTCAAGACCAACTACAAAAACAATCCGTTGGTAGCAGACCGTCTGCGTTATGACATTCTTTTCCATAGCGACCTCAGCCGTGAGCGTGGTATGTCGGCAGGTATCGACCTCGAACGCATCAACTGGGGCAACTACGACCTGATAGTCATAGACGAGAGCCACAATTTCCGTAATGGCGGCAACGTGGATGACGAGGATTTAGATGACGAGATGGAGCAGGATGAGCCACGTATGGAAAATCGTTATCAGAAGTTGATGAAGAAGGTTATTCGTGCAGGTGTCAAGACCAAGGTACTGATGTTATCTGCCACTCCTGTCAACAACCGCTTCAACGACTTGAAGAACCAGTTGCAACTGGCCTACGAAGGTCATGCAGAGCAGATTGATGATGCCCTGAATATAGGCCGAAGCATTGACGACATATTCCGTACTGCACAATTGGCTTACAACAAATGGGCAAAACTACAACCGGAGCATCGTACTACGGAACGACTGCTTGAAGAACTCAGTTTCGACTTCTTTGAACTGCTTGATGCCGTGACTATAGCCCGCAGCCGTAGCCATATCGTCAAGTATTACGACACCAAGGATATAGGCAAGTTCCCGACCCGTCTTGCCCCTGTATCACGCCGTCCAAAACTCACAGACCTCAATGAGAGTATCACATTCAGCGACATTGCCGGACAGCTCAACGAACTGAACCTCAGCATCTACACGCCATCGCTGTATATCTTCGACAGCGTGAAGGATGACTACGAGATTAACATGGAAGGTTCTGGAATCTCTATTGACGGACGTGAGAAGGGCTTGCGCAAGTTGATGGCTACAAATCTCTTGAAACGTTTGGAGAGTAGCGTCAATTCTTTCCGCCTGACATTGGGCAGAATCACAGACTACATAGAGCAGACCCTTTCTGTCATTGGCAGGAAAAATGATGGAACAATAGACGTGACGACATTCACCGATGACCTTGACAGCACCGATAGTGAGAATGATCCGTTTGTGGGAAAGAAGTCAAAGATAAACCTTCGGGATATTGATGTGGTTCGTTGGTCGATTGATTTGCGCCATGACCTAGAGATTCTGAAACTGCTTCTCCTGATGCTGAAAGACATCACACCTGAGCATGACTGCAAGTTGCAGATGCTTGTCTCAGACCTGAAACAGAAATTCCAGCATCCAATCAACGAGGGCAACAAGAAGGTACTTATTTTCACGGCCTTTGCTGATACTGCCGACTATATCTATGAACAGTTGGCTGACCGTATCAAGACCGAGTGTGGCTTGAATGTGGGACTGATTACTGGTAGTACCGACGGACGATGCACCATTCCGAAGTTCCCGATGTCGTTCAATAATGTACTGACCTTCTTTTCGCCAATCAGCAAAGAGGCCGACAAGCTTTTCTCCTCCCCACGGGGAGGTCGGGAGGGGGTCATTGACGTGCTTATTGCCACCGACTGTATTTCCGAAGGTCAGAACCTCCAGGATTGTGACTACTTGATCAATTATGATATTCACTGGAATCCAGTCCGCATCATCCAGCGCTTCGGACGTATCGACCGTATAGGTAGCAAGAACGAGGTCATACAACTTGTGAACTATTGGCCTGACATTGAACTTGACAAATATATCGAGTTGAAAGGACGTGTGGAGAGCCGAATGAAGGCAACAGTCCTGACAAGTACGGGTGATGACAACCTGCTTTCGGCCAACGAGAAGGGAGACCTTGAATACCGCAAGAACCAGTTGAAGAAGCTACAGGAGGAGGTCGTTGACATCGAGGACATGGACACGGGTATCAACATCATGGACTTGGGACTTAATGAGTTCCGACTCGACCTGCTCAGCTATATCAAGGAAAATCCCGATGTAGAGCACGCTCCATTCGGTATGAACGCCGTGGTTGGGGCTACCGACTTGGCAAAGCCTGGTGTGATATACATTCTGAAGAACAGGAACGCAGGTGTCAATATTGACAAGATGAACCTGCTGCACCCCTTCTATATGGTCTATATTGCTGATGACGGAACTGTCATCTGCGACCATCTACAGCCCAAGAAACTGCTTGACGTGATGCGTCATGTATGCAAAGGGCAGGACAAGCCTAACAAAGAACTCTGTGCTATCATCAACAAGGAAACTTGTGACGGCAGGAAGATGCAGCACTATAGCGACCTTCTTGCAAATGCCATAGACAGCATCATAAGCGTAAAGGAGGAATCGGACATCGACAGCCTTTTCTCTGTGGGCGAGACTTCCGCTTTGTTGAGTGATGTGAAGGGACTGGACGATTTTGAGTTAATCACCTTCCTGATTATTCGATAGCCTATGATTGACTTGAAGTTTCCCAGAACTACCATTGTTGGCAAGTCTGTACCAAAGAATGCCTTTTACAAGCATCTGGAAGTGAATGCCAAGATAAAGCAGCACTTTGTAGATGATGTGGTTAGCATTCATTGGCTTTACAAACTGGCTCCCTCCACTATCAATGTGGAGGATGGCAAACTGGTGCATGAGATTGTCGTTTTCTCTGCTGTACTGAAATCAAAGGACTGTCCCGATGATGTCTTTCTTTTCATTGACCAGAATATGCCTCGTCATGTGGTGTTCATTCTGGAATATGATAACCGATACAAAGTGTTGCTCAACTACAAGGAATGGAAAGACGGTCAGAACGGACAGTTCAAAATCATCAGGACTTTTGCCACTGAATGGCTGACAGATAATCAGCTATTACTGACACTTGAAGGGCAAAACATGGATGCCCTCTATGAGTCAATAGCTGGACAGGTTTCAGGATTTGGTACAAAGAAGACTGAAGATACCAAACGTATCGTTGAGTTGGAAGGGTTGATAGACAAAGCCAAGCGAGAGGTGGAGGCCATCCAGAAGCGAATACGTAACGAGCGCCAGCT
>Ga0256404_1000957_pt1 | contig 73142 bp, 57 predicted proteins | sample RumenRJG_01DNA_FD_185990 | JGI IMG/M metagenome (GOLD analysis project Ga0256404, IMG submission 185990) | Bovine rumen microbial communities from Lethbridge, Alberta, Canada - RJG_01 | ecosystem: Host-associated > Mammals > Digestive system > Stomach > Rumen | place: Canada: Alberta | collected...
GCAACTGTCAGTTCTACGTTGACGACGGCTTCAGCGGAGTCAATAAGAACAGACCTGAGTACGTTCGTATGCTGAAAGATGTCGAGGATGGACTTGTAGGAACGGTCATTGTGAAAGACCAGTCGAGACTTGGACGTGACCACTTGGAGACTGACAAGCTTATGGAGATCGTGTTCCCTGCTTACGATGTCCGCTTCATTGCGGTGACGGACGGCGTTGACAGTGCGAATGGATTCAACGAAATGTCGGGCATAAAGAACTATTTCAATGACTTTTACGCCAGAGATACGTCGAAGAAGATACGCGCTGTATTCAAGGCAAAGGGAGAACGCGGTGAGCGTGTCGGGACTTCGATTCCATATGGCTACATGAAGAATCCCGACAATACGAAACAGCTTATCCCCGATCCAATTGCAGCACCAGTCGTGAGGACAATCTACGAACTCTGTGCAGACGGCAAGGGGACGAGGGCAATATGCAGATACCTGGAAGAGCACGAAATTGAAAGTCCGGGCGTGTATGAATTCCACACCAGAGGGACGAAAAACAAGCACCCTGACCTTGAACATCCATACCTTTGGACGCAAAGCACGGTCAGAGATATGCTGTCCAATCGGATTTATTGCGGCGATACTGTAAACTTTCAAACTTACAGCAAATCCAACAAGCTGAAGAAACGTATCAAAAATGATCCCGAAAACATTCTCGTATTCGAGAATACGCATGAAGCGATAATAAACCGAGAACTGTTCGCACTTGTTCAGAAGCATTATAAGGGAAGAAGGCGCCCCGACCGACTGGGCGATACTGACAAGTACGCCGGATATATCTACTGTGCTGACTGTGGCTCGAAAATGTATCTTCATCGAGGAAAGAGCATAAAGCCTGAGAACAACTATTATCAGTGCGGCGGTTATCAGACTAAGGGAGGAAGCTATTGCTCCGTTCATCACATAAAAGCGATGGAGCTGGATGCGGTAGTTCTCGCGGAACTCAAAAAAATAACGTTATTTGCATGTGAGCATCCACAGCAGTTCTATGAAATGGCAATGCAGAACGGTGAAAAGGAAGCTCAGAAACTCCGAAAAGAATCGGAGCAGAAGAGGTCAAAGTTGGAGAAACGTAACAAGGAACTCGACAACATCATTCGATGCCTTTACGAGGATAGAGTATCGGGAAGATTGTCTCCAGAGCGTTACGACAGCCTCGCGGCAGGCTACGAAAAGGAGCAGTCAGAGCTGAAAACTGAACTTGCTGAGCTCTCTGATCAGCTTGACAATGTAAGTTTACAGGAGAAGTACGTGCTTGATTTCATTGAAAAGGCAAAGGCTAATATTGAACTGAAAGAACTTACTCCCGAACTGCTCGGGGCGTTCATATCTCGAATCGAAGTCTATGAGAAGCCAGAGAAATACTCGCGGACTTGTGGTAACACGATACTGATACGCTACACGTTCCAGACAATTCATGAGCCTGCACCGATTCTAAAGCCGTCCGAAAACAAGACATTTGCACAGGCAGCTTGCTAAAATGAAGAAACCCGAGGACATTATGCCCTCGGGTTACATACGAATTTAATAAAGTTCCGTTAAGAATAGCACGCTAAGGGGAGCCCCCTTTGGCGGTTTCGCAGGATACCGAATATGTACCGTAAATTTACGGCTCGGTAGCCCACAAATTCCGCTAAGGGAAGCACTCTAAAGGTCGTCCCTACAAAAGTATACGTAAAATAGCAAAAATGTAGGGGCGAGTTGCGCTCGCCGTGTTTTATTCTGCATAGTATCTGCCTTTTTGCATAGTTCTGTATTATTCGATAGTAATCTTTTTCATTACCTGTGGTGTAGTTGGCTTATCGTTATAGTCGGTAGCAGTTTCAGCTATCTCGTCAACGACCTCAATGCCCTCGATGACCTTGCCGAAAGCAGCGTAGTTGCCGTCAAGGTGCGGAGCATCCTCGTGCATGATGAAGAACTGTGAACCGGCGGAATCAGGCATCATTGAACGTGCCATTGAGAGTACGCCTCTTGTATGCTTGAGGTCGTTCTTAATGCCGTTTGCAGCAAACTCGCCCTTTATCTGCCATCCCGGACCGCCTGTGCCGTTGCCCTTTGGACAGCCACCCTGTATCATGAATCCCGGTATAACTCTGTGAAAAGTAAGACCGTCATAGAATCCGCTCTTTACAAGCTTTTCAAAGTTCTCGCATGAGATCGGAGCGATCTCCGGATAAAGCTCTATCTTGATCTTCTTTCCGTTTTCCATTTCGATTACAACCATTTAAGTTTCCTCCGTTAATTGATTTTGATATGTATTTCAGACGGAGCAGTTTCAGTCTGCCCGCCGTCTTGCCTTTTTACCTTTTTCGCAGCAGTCGGTGCTTCCTCAGGATGTTCCTTGTAATACTTTTCAAGCGGATTGAGTTCCTCCTGTGTCACAGCCTGTGTATCGCCCTCTGCTGCCGGAGTGGTATGCTCCTCAACGCCGACAACTCTTCCGAGGATGTCAGTAACATATTCTGTATGGTTCTGCTTTTCGTGACCTACTGTACCCTCAACTCTTCCGAGAATATCGGTAATATACTCAACAGGCGGATCTGTTTCCGGCGGAGCAGTCTTAGTCTGCGGAACTGTTTCGAGAACTCTTCCGAGGATGTCGGTGACATATTCGACCTGAGGTACATCTTCCTGTTCCAGATCATATGTCACGGTCTGGCTTTTCGTACCGGTCGTTACACTGACATCTGCGGTATAATTGTTATTTCCGCCGCTGTTCTTTGTGTTGGACTTATGTATGCTTTCCGCGCACGATTTTCCTGCAAGCATTACCAGCACAGCTGCTACGAATGCAAGCACAATAGCGATAGACTTCCTGTTATCCATATTATTCCCTCATTCCGCTTCAAGAGTTACATTCATTATACTTCTTTTTCGCGGCAATGTCAACCCGTCATGTTCATGCGCTCAGGCGTATAGCTGAAATATTGACAAAGCATTTGCGTTGTGTTATAATGAAATGTAATACTTTGATCTAAAAGGTGTGTGTTTATGGACTACAACAGACTTGCAGAAATACTCTTCCCGGATGTTACCGAATCTCCGGACGATATGGAAAAACGCTTCCCGCAGAGAGACCTCCCCGAAGGTGCCTGCGTTACACGTATCGGTCCGAGCCCGACAGGATTCGTTCATCTCGGCAATTTATATAATGCCCTTATCGGCGAAAGGATCGCTCACCAGTCCGGCGGCGTGTTCTATCTCCGTATCGAGGATACCGACAATAAGCGTGAGGTCGAGGGCGCTGTCGAGACAGTCATCAACGCTATGAATTATTTCGGCGTTCACTTCGATGAGGGTGCTGTTACCGACGGCGATAACGGCGCTTACGGTCCTTACCGTCAGAGACAGCGTAAGGACATCTATCATGTATTCGCAAAGCATCTCGTTCAGCGCGGTCTGGCTTACCCATGCTTCATGACTGCTGAGGAGATCGACGCTATCCGTGAACAGCAGACCGCTGCAAAGGAAAACCCGGGTATCTACGGAAAATATGCAAAATACCGTGATCTCGCTATCGAAGATGTACAGAAATTCATCACAGAAGGCAAGGAATGGGTGCTCCGTTTCAGAGGTACAGAGACAGATGAATATATTTCAGTAAACGATGCTATCCGCGGCAAAGTCGAAATGCCCCGCAACAATATGGACTTCGTTCTCCTCAAAAGCGATGGCATCCCGACCTATCACTTCGCCCACGTTATAGACGATCATCTCATGCGTTCAACTCATGTTATCCGCGGTGAAGAATGGCTCTCCTCACTTCCGATGCACGTTGAGCTCTTTAACGTCCTCGGCTGGGATCAGCCAATCTACTGCCATACCGCTACCCTCATGAAGATCGACGAGGAAACCGGCGGCAAGCGCAAGCTCTCAAAGAGAAAAGATCCTGAGCTCGCTCTCTCCTACTACCAGCAGGAAGGCATCAGTCCGGACGCTATCTGGGAATTCCTCCTCACTATCCTCAACTCAAACTATGAGGAATGGCGTCTTGCAGATCAGGATGCAGATTACAGAGACTTCCCTTATTCACTTTCAAAAATGTCCATTTCAGGCGCTCTCGTTGACCTCGATAAGCTCAGGGACATCTCCAAGAACGTTATAGGAAGGATGTCCGCTGAAAAAATACGCGATTCATGGCTCGCATGGTGCGATGAGTACAATAAGGACTTCGCTGCACTTATCAGAAAGTATCCGGAGCGTACACTTGCCGCCCTCAATGTCGGCAGAAACGCTGCAAAGCCGCGTAAGGACCTCGAAACATGGAAGCAGTCCTGCGACTTCATGAGCTTCTACTACGATGAAACTTTCAAGGTGTGCGATGATATGCCGGCTGAATGCGACGAGGCTACAAGAAAGCTCTTCTTCGCAAAGTACCTCGAAACCTATGACCACAATGACGAGCAGTCTGTATGGTTCGACAAGGTAAAGGCTATCACTGAGGAACTCGGATTTGCCGTAAAGCCAAAGGACTTCAAAAAGAATCCCGACCAGTACAAGGGCAGCATCGTACATATTACAAATATGCTCCGTATCGCTCTCACAGGTCATGCAAACGCTCCTGATATTCACGAGGTCAGCCACGTTCTCGGCGAGGATATCGTTATCGCCCGTCTTCAGAAATGGGCTTGAAGCAAGTTTTAAATCAACAATAAAGAAGGTTATATAATGTCTAAGAATAAAGAAGGCAATAACGGAAAACCGTTTGAGATACCACGTCCTGTTTTCCCGAAGAGAGCAGTCATCACCGGCGGTATGCCATACGGAAACAAGGAACTCCACTTCGGTCACGTCGGCGGTATGTTCGTTTTCGCTGACACTTTCGCAAGATTCATGCGCGACCGCATCGGTAAGGACAACGTTATCTTCGTCGGCGGTACTGACTGCTACGGTTCACCTATCGCAGAGGGCTGGAGAGTCAAGGTCGAGAAGGGCGAATTTGAGGGCTCTCTTGAAGACTTCGTTCAGCGCAACCACGATAAACAGCAGGCTACTCTCGATGCTTACGGCATCTCCCCGAATCTCTTCGCTGCATCAGGTCTCGGACGCTCAAAGGAGATACACGCTGAGGTCACTGACTGGTTCATCCGCTCACTTTACAATAAAGGTCAGCTAAATAAGATCACCACAATGCAGTTCTACGACGAGAAAGCCGGTATGTTCCTCAATGGCAGACAGGTCATCGGAAAATGTCCGGTCGAAGGCTGTACCTCTGAAAAGGGCTACGCTGATGAGTGCGACCTCGGTCACCAGTATATGCCTGAGAACCTCATAAATCCGGTCAGCACCCTCACCGGCGAAACTCCTTCAATGAAGCCTGTCACAAACTGGTATTTCAAGCTGCGCGATTACGAACAGCTCATGAAGGATTGGGTGGAGGAACTCAAAAAGCGCAAGGACATCCGTCCGGTCGTATGGAAAACTATCGACGAATTCCTCAAGCCGCCGGTGATCTACGTCAAGCGCGAATTTGAGGAGAAATACAAAGAGCTCGCAGCGTCAATGCCGGCTCATGAATACCTTGAAGAGCCTAAGAAGCCTTCATTCACTATACAGTTCACAGCTCTCTCCGACTGCGATAAAGCCTGCCGCATACTCACTGAGAACGGCATCCGCTACCGTACCGGTAAGACACTTGTTCCGTTCCGTCTCACCGGAAACATCGAATGGGGCGTACCCGCACCTGTTATGGATGGCGAGGAAGGTCTTACAGTCTGGGTATGGCCGGAATCCCTCTGGGCTCCGATCTCATTCACTCAGACCTACCTTGAAAAGATCGGCGCTGACCGCGAGGACTGGAAGAAATACTGGTGCAGTACCGATTCTACCGTTTATCAGTTCATCGGTCAGGACAACATCTACTTCTACGGCATCGCTGAACCTGCTATGTGGATGGCTCAGCAGGAAGCCGCTGAAAAGACCGCTTCCCCGGCTGACGGCGAACTCCAGATGCCTGTCATCGTGGCTAACCACCACATACTCTTCCTCGACAAGAAAGCTTCAAGCTCAGGCGCAGTAAAGCCGCCTATGGCTGATGATCTCCTCGATCACTATACTCCTGAGCAGCTTCGTATGCACTGGCTCGGTCTCGGTCTCGGCCAGCGCTCGGTAAGCTTCATGCCTAAGCCTTATAACCCGGACGCTAAGCCTGAGGATGCCGATCCGGTAGTTAAGGACGGTCTGCTTCTTTCCAACGTTTACAACCGCATGATACGTACCGCTTTCTACACTACTCAGAAGGAACTCGACGGCATTATGCCCGATAACGCTCCCGAAGAGCAGTTCGTTGCCGATGCCAAAAAGGCTGTGCTTGAATACGAAAGACATATGTCGAAGTTCTCGTTCCACCAGTGTACTTATGTCCTCGACAGCTACATCCGCAACGGCAGTAAGTACATGGCTAAGGCTCTTAACGGCGAATATGAGGACAAGGAACAGCTCAGACAGTCTCTCGCAAATCTCTTCTATATCATCCGTATCACCGGTGTGCTTCTTCACCCTATGGCTCCTTTCGGTACTGAAAAGCTGAGGGATTACTTGCAGGTTGACGAGCGTATCTGGTCGTGGGACACTATCCTCGAACCACTTACTTACTTCACCGGCACTTCACATAAGCTGAAATTCCTCCCTCCGAGAACCGACTTCTTCACAAGACATGAAAGCCAGTTCGCAGCCGAGGATAAGGAAAATTAACCTTAACTATATATAAGTTTTGCCCCGAAGCGTTCAAAATCCGCTTCGGGGCATTGTGTTATCAAAATCAGGAACTATTTTTTTCGCAGCGATGTATCCTGTTTTAAACTGACCGCAAGCACCTCAGACCGGGAGCTCTGTCTTGATCCCAGCCGGGAAAGAGCCTATTCTGCCGAAAAGGTACTGCTGCATCAGGACTATATCCGCTGTTGTTATCTCGCTATCAGCATTCAGGTCGCACAATTCCTTCGGTATCATGCGTGAGGACTTCGCTGCAAAGCATACGCGCTTCAGCAGACAGAGGTCATAGACATTTATCTTGCCGTCCTTATTGAGGTCGCCGACATAAGCGGTCTCGTAATGCACTGACGGCTGCTTGTTAGGGTATACCCTGCTGAAAACATCGAGCGAGCTCAGAGGGTGTCCGCTGAAATCGAAAAGTGCCTGATTATCGAAGGATGAACCGCCGGTCTCTGCGGCGTTCTTATCATATCCGGAAGCGTAAGCGGTAGCCCAGCCGGAGCCGTATTTTTCCCAGTTTTCACGCTGCTTCTGCCGAGAGACATTATATTCACCGAGCCATGCAGGCTCCCAGTAGAAAACTCCGAGACCTTTTTCCCCTACATCCGCAACTGCCTGAAATACATCCGTGAGTGCCTTCGTCTGACCGTCTGCGGAAATGTCGTATTTAAGCTCTATCCCCTGAGAATAGCTTGATATAGTGTTGCCAAAGCCGTCGCCGTCCTCGTTTGTGTAGGGATAGGCGGTCTCAGCGACCATGACATATTTATTATAGGTATTGGCGATATTTTTCAGAACGCTCGTCATATTCTGCGTAGTACCGTGCCAGTAGGGGTAATATGAGGTCGCAAACACATCGTAATCAAGCTTGCATTCGTTCATTACCTTAGCGTACCAGAGGTAGTGATCGGCGTTGGAGGGATTGGCAAAATGATGAGCAATAAGGATATTCCGGTCGTAATCGCGGATAGCTTTGTTCGCGCTCGCAAAGAGTTCGCATATCTTGTACATATCCTTTTCGCCGCAGAAGAAGCAGTTTGTCTCGTTTCCGACCTGCACCATGCCGATGTTGCCGCCTGCTTCGTCTATGACCTTAACTACCCATGCAGTCCACTTGTAGATCTCGCCCTTGAGGACATCATGGCTGTGCTGCGCCCAGTACTTCGGACGTGTCTGCTTTTCGGGATCAGCCCAGAAATCAGAATAATGTATGTCCACGAGCATTTTCATACCATACTTTGAAGCGCGCCGTGCGATCTCAGCGGCAGTATCGAGGTCAGAGTTTCCGCCGCCGTAGCTATGACCGCTGCCGTCATTCGGCTCGTTCCATATGCGGACTCTGATGTAGTTCACGCCGTGGTCGTGCAGGATCTTGAAAATGTCCTCCTCTCTGCCGCGGTCGTCATAGAATCTGACACCGGACTTCTCAACAGAAATGATTGAGGAAACGTCAACTCCGCGTATCGGCTCGCCTCCGTTCACAGACTCCGGAAAGTTCACGAATGTGACCGCACCTGCCTCTGCGGAAGCTGTCTTTTTCTCAGCCGCACCGAATGATGCGTTAAATATCAGTGCCGCACTCAGCAATACTGATGCCGCACGGGCAAAAAAACTCTTCATAATATCACCTTTTCCGCTGAATACAGCCAATTTATGTGCTTGTATCCAAGCTTGCATCTGCTCTAATTATACCAGTTGAAAAGATAAGTGTCAATAGAATTGTGAACAGAATTGAAATTGCAACATTTTATGCGATATTTCCGCAAAAGACTATTGACAAATCATGAATTGTGAGATATAATAGGAAACAGTTACTTTATTAATTTAAAGCTTTACAGATTCATCACTGTAAGCTGACAGAAACGGAGAGATAATGATGAACGCAAAAGCAGCAACTTTTGTCATCCTTGCCATTTACATCGTTATAATGGTCGGGATAGGTTTTTACACCTCAAGAAAAACAAAATCCACTGAGGACTTCATGCTCGGCGGAAGAAGCGTAGGCTCATGGCTTACCGCATTTTCATACGGCACTACATACTTCTCGGCTGTCGTTTTCATCGGCTATGCCGGACAGTTCGGCTGGATGTACGGCGTGTCAGCAGCGTGGGTAGGCATCGGAAACGCCATAATCGGAAGCCTTATACCGTTCTTCCTCATCGGAAGACGTACCAGACTTATGTCCAACCATTTCGGCGCAAAAACTATGCCGGAATTCTTTGAGCATCGCTTCGATTCAAAGGCTCTCAAAACTGTTTCCGCAGCGATAGTCTTCATATTCCTCATACCTTACACAGCCTCTGTTTACAATGGTCTTTCACGTCTTTTCGGAATGGTATTCGATCTCGGAAAGCACGGCGGACTCATTATCATAATCGCTATGGCTATCCTTTCCGCCGCTTATGTTACTCTCGGCGGCTACAAGGCGACTGCCCTCAATGATTTCTTCCAGGGAATCATCATGCTGATCGGTATTTCGACTGTTGTGATACTCACTGTCAAGGAAAAGAACGGTCTTTCAGCTTGTATCGACGCTCTCAACGACATCAAGGACGACAAAGGAAATACCGGAACTCTCGGCTCATTGTTCGGTCCTGATCCGCTGAACCTCCTCGGAGTTGTTATCCTTACTTCTCTCGGTACATGGGGACTTCCTCAGATGATACAGAAGTTCTACGCTATCAAAAATGAGGACGCTATCAAGAAGGGAGCTATCATCTCGACCTTCTTTGCACTGGTAGTTGCAGGCGGCTCTTACTTCATGGGCGGCTTTGTACGTCTTTACTGTACAGCCAAGGAAGGCGACGGCTCCGGCAGAACATTCATCGAAAAAGGCTCAAACGGCAAGATAATCTACGATAAAATGGTTCCGGCTCTTCTCGACACTGCTATGCCTAACATCCTCATCGGACTTATCGTTGTACTCGTGCTCTCAGCTTCGCTCTCAACACTTTCCTCACTCGTTCTCACTTCAAGCTCAACTCTTACAAACGACCTCATCAAGCCGCACATTAAGAACTTCGATGATAAGAAGCAGATGTTCGTTATGCGAATCTTCATCGGTATCTTCCTCATCATTTCAGTCCTCATCGCAAGCCACAAGAACGCCTCTATCTCAACACTTATGTCCTATTCATGGGGCGCACTCTCAGGCGCTTTCCTCGGACCTTTCCTCTATGGTCTTTTCATGAAGAAGGCTACTAAGGCTGCCTGCTGGGCAAGCTTTATCACAGGCGTAGGCATCAGCGTGGTACACATGGTACTTTTCAGTCTTGGCATAGACCTCTTCTCAGACGTTAAGAGCAGTGTTATCGACCTCGACTGCAAGCTCAATCTGCTCTCACCTATCAACGCCGGTGCATTCTCAATGCTCGTTTCACTCGCTATCGTACCGATAGTAAGTGCCTTCACAAAAGCTCCCGAAGAGAAAATCGTAAACGATGCGTTCAGCAGCTTGGAGACTTCAAAGAAATAATTACACCGCCGCAGTCTGGCATACCGCCATGCTGCGGCTTTTTCATGCACAGATATATATATGAGAATATTTTTATTAAACCTTGCATTTTTATGAAGATTGTGGTAAAATAGTAATATATTACAATTATGCGGAGGTATTTCATATGTTATCTGATATCGAGATAGCCCAGAATGCTAAAATGAAAAAAATATCCGAGATCGCTGCCGGTCTTGGTATCGACGAAGATGACCTTGAGCCTTACGGTCACTATAAGGCTAAACTCTCTGAGAAGCTTTACTCAAAGCTCGCTTTCAGAGAGGACGGTAAACTCATCCTTGTTACTGCTGTCAACCCTACTCCTGCCGGAGAGGGCAAGACAACTGTCAGCGTAGGTCTTGCAGAAGCTATGGGCAAGATCGGTAAAAATGCCGTTCTCGCACTCCGTGAGCCTTCTCTCGGCCCTGTATTCGGTATCAAGGGCGGTGCTGCCGGCGGCGGTTACGCTCAGGTAGTTCCAATGGAAGACATCAATCTCCATTTCACCGGAGATATGCACGCTATAACAGCTGCCAACAACCTTCTCTGCGCTATGATCGACAATCATCTCCAGCAGGGAAATGAACTCCGCATAGACCAGCGCAGGATAATGTTCAAGCGCTGTCTCGATATGAACGACCGTGCCCTCAGAAACGTCATTGTCGGACTCGGCGGCAAGACTAACGGTGTTCCGCGTGAGGACGGCTTCAATATCACTGTTGCCTCAGAGATAATGGCTATACTCTGCCTTGCAACAGACATCGCTGATCTCAAGAAGCGTATCGGCAATATCCTTGTAGCATATGATCTCAGCGGAGATCCTGTTTTTGCACGTCAGATAGGTGCCTGCGGTGCTATGACTGCTCTCCTCAAGGACGCTCTCAAGCCGAATCTTGTACAGACACTCGAAAACAATCCGGCTTTCATCCACGGCGGTCCGTTCGCAAATATCGCTCACGGCTGCAACTCCATACGCGCTACAAAGCTCGCACTCAAGCTCGGAGACTACTGCATCACTGAAGCCGGCTTCGGCTCTGACCTCGGCGCTGAGAAGTTCTTCGACATCAAGTGCCGTTACGGCGGTCTGACACCTTCATGTGTTGTCCTCGTTGCTACTATCAGAGCCCTGAAATATAACGGCGGCGTTAAAAAGGATGACCTCGCAAACGAAAATATGTGGGCACTCGAAAAGGGTATCGCAAACCTTCAGACACACATTGAGAATATGCATAAATACCACGTTCCTGTTGTTGTTGCTATCAACCGATTCGGAACTGATACCGATGCTGAAATAGAATTTGTACGCGATTTCTGCGCTAAAATGGGCGTTGAGGTCTCAATGTGCGAGGTATTCGCAAAGGGCGGCGAAGGCGGTAAAGACCTCGCTGAAAAGGTATGCGAGACTATCAGATTCTGCTCGGAAAGCGGCTCTGAATTCAAACCGCTTTACAGCACAGCACTTTCTATCAAGGAAAAGGTCCAGACTATCGCTAAGGAGATATACCGCGCTGACGGTGTTACATTTACCGCTCAGGCTGAAAAGGCTATCAAGGAGATCGAAGGCATTGGTTTCCGCGATCTTCCGGTATGTATCGCCAAAACTCAGTATTCACTTTCTGATAATCCGGCTCTCCTCGGTAAACCTAAGAACTTCAATATAACAGTCCGCGATGCAAGACTTTCTTCCGGCGCGGGATTCGTTGTCATCTATACCGGAGACATCCTCACTATGCCCGGACTTCCGAAGAATCCTGCCGCTTACAACATCGACTGCGATAACAGCGGCAATATAACAGGTCTTTTCTGATATGATAAAACTCACAACTCACTCACGCAGTGAAACTGTCGCTGAGGGTAAAAGATTCGGAGAGGCTCTCAGACGCGGCGACATTATCGCATTCCGCGGAGGTCTCGGTGCAGGCAAAACTGCATTCACTTCCGGACTCGTCCTCGGCGCAGGACTTCATAAAGCAGAGGTAAGCTCCCCTACCTTTGCTATCGTAAATGAATACAGGGGAAATGATATTACCGTCTACCATTTCGATATGTACAGGATCGTAAGCGAAGAAGGTCTCGAATCTACTGGCTTCTTCGACTATGATTTTGAGGATAACATCGCTGTTATTGAATGGTCGGAGAATATCGCGGAGTTCCTGCCGAAAAATACCATTTTCGTAACGATCAGTGTTACAGGCGAGAACGACAGGGAAATTATTATAGAAGGCGGTGGAAGATATGCTGCTTATTGGGATTGATACTTCCGGAAAAACTGCTTCTGCTGCACTTTTCGACACTGAGACAGAAACTTTCCTCGCGCAGAGTTCCCTCTATACGCAGAAAACTCATTCGCAGGTCATCATGCCTATGGTTAAGGACATCATAACTCAGTCCGGACACAAAATAACCGATCTCGGTGCGATAGCAGTCGCAAACGGTCCGGGAAGCTATACAGGTCTCAGAATAGGCGTTGCTGCCGTGAAGGCTCTGTCGTTCGGGCTTGGCGTTAAATGCTGCGGAGTATCGACGCTTATGGGACTCGCCTGCAATAATATCGCCCATAAAGGTGTTGTATGCTCGGTCATGAAGGCAAGAGGCGATCTGGTCTATACCTGCACCTACAACAGCGACGGCTATGCTGTTGAGCAGCTCTCTCCGGAACAGATAATCTCACGCGATGAGCTCGCGGAAAGCCTCGCTTTGCAGGGGAAGGAAGTCCTTCTCTGCGGTGACGGTGCTGCGGATTTCTTCAATGATTACCGCTCACCGATGTTCGTGATAGCTCCGCCGCAGAGCCGTTTGCAGAACGCCTGCGGAATATGTCTTGCAGGGGCTTCATTGAAGCTTATTGAGCCGGATGAGCTGGAAGTCTCATATTTACAGAAGGTCAAGGCTGAAAAAGACCTTGAAGATAAAAACAAATAATCTTATTGATTGGAGTAATTGAAATGATAGCAATAGGATGCGATCATGCAGGTGTTGAAATGAAAAAAGCTGTTATTGCAGCCCTCGAAGAAAAAGGCTATGAGCTGCTCGATCTCGGTACTGACGGCGAGCCCTGCGACTACCCTGTTATTGCCGAAAAGGTCTGTGAGGAAGTCCTCGGAGACAAGTGCGATAAGGGTATCCTTATCTGCGGCACGGGTATCGGTATGTCGATCGCTGCAAACAAGATCAAGGGCATAAGAGCTGCTCTCTGCTCGGATTCGTTTTCAACTAAGTTCACACGTCTGCACAACGATTCTAATGTAATGTGCATGGGCGCAAGGGTTCTCGGAAACGGTCTCGCCTGCGAACTCGCTGAGATATTCGTAACGACCGGCTTTGAAGGCGGACGTCATCAGCGCCGTATCGATCTCATCTCTGCCCTCGAAGATGCCTGATAGCAGCATATTTGAAACTGAGCGTCTGATATGCAGACCTTTTCTGCTCTCAGATGCTGACGATATGCTCAGGAACTGGGCTTCCGATCCGGATATTCAGACAGAATACGGCGAACCGGTATACTCTGACATACCACAGGTCACAGAACTGCTCAATGAGTATATTTCCGGAAGCAGATCGCGTTACCGCTGGGCGATAATAGAAAAGTCGAGTGGAGGGAATATAGGTCAGATAGCATTCTGCAAGGTCTGGGACGACTGTCTCACGGCAGAGATTGAATACTGCATCGGTAAACGCTTCTGGGGAAACGGCTATGCAGGCGAGGCACTGGCTGCTCTTATCCGCTATGCTTTTGAAAATACCGTCTTTGAGCGGCTCGAAGCCTATCACAGGACTGAAAATACCAAGTCGGGGCGTGTGCTCGAAAAATCATCAATGCATAAAACTGATACTGTACAAAGATTCGTCCGGGAGGGCATTTCCCCCGAAGGCGAGGTCTGCTACTGTATCAATAAATATGAATCCAATATATGAAAGGAACGATATATATGGCAAATCTTCACATAATCGACCATCCGCTTGTTCAGCACAAGATCACACTTTTAAGAGACAAAAACACCGGTACTAAGGAATTCCGCGAACTCGTATCCGAGATAGCTATGTTCATCTGCTATGAGGCTACAAGAGACCTTCCGCTCAAGGAGATCGAAATGGAAACTCCCCTTGCAGTTGCAAAGGCTAAGATAATCTCAGGCAGAAAGCTTGCGTTCATTCCGATACTCCGTGCAGGTCTTGGCATGATCGACGGCGTTACAACACTTGTACCAGCCGCAAAAATTGGTCACATCGGTATTTTCCGCGATCCGGATACAAATATCCCGATAAAGTATTATTCAAAAATGCCTGAGGACATCGCTGAGCGTGACGCTATCATCGTTGATCCTATGCTCGCAACCGGTAATTCTGCTGTTGCTGCTATTACCGAGCTCAAGAGCCTCGGTGTCAAGAATATCAAATTCATGTGCATCATCTGCTCACCTGAGGGTGTTGAGGCTATCAACTCCACACACCCGGACGTTGAAATATACGCCGGTGTTATGGATCAGGGACTTAACGAGGATAAGTACATAGTTCCGGGAATCGGCGATGCCGGCGACCGTATCTTCGGTACAAAATAAGCTCCGGGGAGAAATATCATAGTATTATCGGGGAAGAGCTCAATAAACGGCTCTTCCCCTTTTTCGTGTCCGGAAGTTTTTGCTTCCGGACATTATTTGAGTTCTTTCCACATAGAATCTTATATCAAGAACTATGGGGGAAAATATGTTCATAAGGAGAAAAATAGTAAGAGATACGTTAATGCTCACTGTTATGCAGCTGTTTCTCGACACGGCTTCACTTATGCTAAACGCATTCATAACACGTAAACTCGGCAGCTCCGCTATTGGTGTCCTCACACTTACCGGTACTTTTCTCGGACTTGCCGGCATAATCTCAAACGGCAACGCCTATCTCTGCACAAGCCGTCTTATATCGGAAGAACTCGGAAAAAAGGATTCAAGCCCCGAGCACATCCTTGCTCACGGGATAAAGCTCTGCATGATACTTAGTATAAGCGTATCGGCAATGATAGAGGTCTTTGCGGAGACTATCAGCGAGCGCTTTTTCAGAAGCTCAGAACTCACTGCGGACATACGTCTGATGCCGGCTGCTCTTATCTCAGGAGCTGCTGCATCATGTCTTAAAGGCTATTTCAACGCCGAAAGACGTTCATCCGTAACTGCTGCCGGAGACATTCTTGAATTCATAGTAAGGTGCAGTGTTATCGCCTCAGCTGCCCTGACCGCCGGAGCAGTCAGTGAGAGCGGTGTATGTGGGATCATGATAAGCGGTATCATTGCCGGAAACGTCTTTTCGCTTGCATTTTTCGCTGTGATGTATCTGCGGAGCAAACGCGGTCCGAAGCGCCGCGGAAGCATCAGCTTCAAGGAATATGCAGCTCTTGCATTCCCTATCATGGGCGGCGGAATACTTACTGCCATACTGAGCAGCACTAACGATGCACTTATCCCCATTTGCCTGCGGCAGTACGGCGATTCAGCAGGCAGAGCACTAAGTCTTTTCGGGATATTTGAAGCTATCGTCATACCGACTTTGTTTTTCCCTTCAGTCATACTCTGTTCGATGTCCGGAATAATAGTCAGCGAGACCGCAAGAGCATCTGCCTCCGGCGACACCTGCCGTATACGCTCCCTCGCAAGCCGCCTTACCGAGTTCACTCTCATATACGCCGTATTCTCCGCAGGCGTTCTCATACGCTTCGGCAAACCTATCGGAGAGGCTCTCGGCGGCGGCAGACTTGCCGGAAGCATGATCTCTGCGATCGCGCCTGTCATTCCCTTCATTTACATGGAGATTGTCCTCGAAGCTATGATAAAGGGTATGGGACTGCAAGGCTTCTCCTCGCTGAATTACCTTGCTGAATACGCTGTAAGGATAAGCATTGTGCTGATAGCCGTTCCGCATTTCGGATTCATAGGCATTGCTGCTTCCTACTATGCAAGCAACGTTCTCGGAAACATTTCGCGCTGTATCAAGCTTTCCCGCGCTTCCGGCTGCGGACTTCATCCCGTAAGGAACGTTCTGCTACCGGCAGTATACACATTCATGACAATGTGCGCTTCCGAACTTATAGTCCGCACTGTTTCCGGCAGCACCGACACTATCCCGCAGGCTGTATTTATGACTATACTCTGGGGATGCGGCTATGCAGGTATATTCGTGCTGATTAAGCGCAGCAAAGTAAGATCAACACCTTGTCAAACCTGCAAGATTGGCAAAAGTTTGTCTAATTAGAGCGATAACCGCTCTCATATTTAGTAAAACTATACAAGTTTAAACCATTACAGTAATATGAAATGTAGAAAATATTAAGCAACTATTGCAATTATATACATTTTAGTTTATACTATTTGTATGTGGTTTTTATAAACTGCTATATTAGATCCAAGGAGAAAATCATTATGAAAGAATTTGATGTAAACAAAATCAAAAATATAGCTCTGGCAGGTCATAACGGTTCAGGTAAGACCTCCCTCGCCGAAGCTATTCTCTATAAGGCAGGCGCTTCTGACAGACTTGGCAAGACCGCTGACGGTACTACTGTCTGCGACTACGATCCGGAAGAGATCAAGAGACATATCTCTATCGGTACTTCCCTCGCTTCATTCGAGTACGGCGAAAATAAATTCAACATCCTCGATACACCTGGTCTCTTCGATTTCGCAGCAGAAATGATCGAAGGCATACGCGCTGCTGATACTGTACTTATCACTGTTTCAGCAAAATCCGGCGTTAAGGTCGGCGCAAGAAAGGCTTATGAGGAAGCCGTAAAGCAGGGCAAGTCAAAGATGTTCGTCATAACCAAGATCGACGACAAGGACGCTAATTTCTTTAATGTTCTCACAGAACTCAAAACCGTTTTCGGTCCGACTGTATGCCCGGTAGTAGTTCCGGTTATCAGCAACGGCTCTATCGTTGAATACGTTAACCTCATCGAAATGAAGGCTTATAAGTACGATAGCAAGGGCAATGCTGTTGAAACTGAAATGCCTACCGCTGAGATCAGCGAGAAATTCGAGTATCGTGTTGACGGTCTCGTTGCTGCCGTTTCAGAGGCTGTTGCAGAAACCTCCGATGAACTCATGGAGAAGTTTTTCGAGGGCGAACCTTTCACCCAGAAGGAACTCATCGACGGTATCCACGATGGTATGAACCGCGGTATCATCACTCCTGTTATCTGTACTTCTGCTACTGAACTCGCAGGCATTGATATGCTTCTCAAGGAGTTCGAGCTTCTCCTTCCTTCACCTGCTGAGGTCTATAACGCAGAGGCTTACAGCCCTGCCAAGGAAGTTGTTGACGTTAAGTGCGATGCTTCTGCACCTCTTGCAGCTTATGTTTTTAAAACCATCGCTGATCCTTTCGTTGGAAAGATGTCCATGATAAGAGTTATCGCAGGCAAGCTCACTGCCAACAGCGAGGTGCTCAATACAGTTACAGGCAATCCGGAAAAGATAGGCAAGCTCTTCACTCTCTGCGGTAAAAAGCAGATCGAAGTTCCTTACGCTTCTGCCGGTGATATAGTTGTTGCTTCAAAGATCAACGCTAATACAGGTGATACACTTTGCGAGCAGTCCAGAATAGTCGAGTTCGCTAAGATGGAATTCCCAAGACCTTGCTATTCAATGGCTGTCAAGGCTAAGACTCAGGGCGATGAGGCTAAGATCTCTTCAAGTATCCAGAGACTCACTGAGGAAGATCCTACTCTCACTTACGCTCAGGATGACAATACAAAGGAACAGATCCTCAGCGGTCTCGGCGAACAGCATATCGAAGTTGCTGCAGCTAAACTCAAAATAAAATTCGGTGTTGACGTAAATCTCACCGTTCCGAAGATAGCTTACAAGGAGACTATCCGCAAGAAGGTAAAAGTCGAGGGCAAGCACAAGAAACAATCAGGCGGTCACGGTCAGTACGGTCATGTATGGATCGAATTTGAGCCGTGCGTAAGCGATACACTCATTTTCGAGGAAAAGGTATTCGGCGGTGCTGTACCTAAGAACTACTTCCCTGCTGTTCAGAAGGGACTCGAAGAATCAGTCAAGAAGGGCGTACTCGCAGGCTGTCCAGTTGTAGGTCTCAAGGCTATCCTCGTGGACGGCTCTTACCACCCGGTAGACTCCTCAGAAATGGCGTTCAAGACTGCCGCTTCTATCGCTTACAAGGAAGGTCTCAGACAGGCTGATCCTGTTATGCTCGAACCGATCGGCGAGCTCAAGGTTACTGCTCCCGATGACAACACCGGCGACATCATGGGCGAACTCAATAAGCGCCGCGGACGTGTTCTCGGTATGGAACCGGTTTCACACGGAATCACAATGATACAGGCAGAAGTTCCTATGCGTGAGATGCACGATTTCGCAATGTATCTCCGCCAGACCACAAGAGGTATGGGCAGCTTCACACTTGATTTCGTAAGATATGAGCAGCTTCCTGCAAACCTCCTCTCCGAGGTCATCTCCTCAGTTGGCTCAGACGAATGATCCACAGTGAAATAACAAAAACTCACGTCACATTATTGTGTCGTGAGTTTTTTATTTTTATCAGAATACAAAAAAACGGGACGCTTAACGTCCCGTTTCAATTATCCGACTTATTTCTCTTCTGACTTGTCCTTGATAGATGAAGCTGTGATATAAGAACCAGCAATGAAGATCACTAAGAAGAGGATCCAGAAGATAAGCGACCATGTAGGTCCGCCCTTTATCTTGAGATCGCCTTTATACTCGTCCTTGATGTTGCCCTTGAGGTAAAGTGCCTCGATGAAGAGGAAGAGTCTTCCTAATAAAAGGAATATTGCAGAAGCACCTAAGCTGAGAACTGAAAGGTGATACTTCTTTGAGATGTACATAAGAGCGAAGCCTGCAATACCTGCAATACCACCGATAGTAACAACTACTTCAATGAACTTTACGAAAGAAGTAAAGCCGTTATCAGCGTAGTTATCCTTGACCTTGTCATCGTTTGAATCATCAACGACCTGTGAGAAGCAAGTTCTTGACCAGTCGCCGTCCTTGCCGTACTTGATCTTCATGAAGTTTGTGTGATAAGTTCCGATAACGCCCATAAGAACATAGAACACCATAAGGAGCGGAATGATCTTAACCATCGGGAACTTGAACTTATCGCCGCCGATGCTGAACGCCTTATCAGCAACGTTGTCGATAGAAGCAGTAGCAGCAGCTACTGTTGCTGATGGATTCGGAGCTGCATTCTGTGCTGGCTTAACCGACTGCTCAGCAGCCTTTGCAGCTTCATTTGCAGCACCGCAATTCGGGCAATGAGCCGCTGTGTCTGGAATCTCTTTTCCACAATTCTTGCAAAACATGATTTTTTCCTCACTTTTCTATAATTTTTCGTATGATTCCGGCTTAACACCTGCCGGACCGGTTATATCTCAGCATTTCGCTGCAATATACTTCATTTTATCTTCCCGATGACTGTTTTCAGTTTCTCAGCAAGCTTTTCAGCTGCGATCATATGAGTTTTCCGGGAAGGATGCCAGTCTGCACCATAGCCATCGCTGTATTTCTGCTCAGGCAATTCAAAGAAAACGATCCTGTTATCACCTGTAAGGTCGGTATACTCCCCAACTGTCTTGGCGATAACGGAATACACATCAGGATAGCCCATAGCACCGTGTGTGCAAACGATATAAGCATCGGGATTCTTCTGTCTGACAACTCCGAGGAAATCCATATAAGCTTTAGAGAATTCCTCAGACCTCGTTCTCGGATCATTTACTATATACGAAGCATCGTTAGTACCAAGATTCAGCACAACTATATCGCTTGCTGCGCTGCTGAAGTCCCAAGCGCCTGCATAAGACGGCAGTGAGCCGATATTATCATAATACGGCGGAACGAGCGAATTCGCCATACGGCTGCCGTCCGGTGAATAACCGGAGTATATACCGTGGCCGCTGTAACTAACTGCACTGTAATCCGCGCCGAGTTTTTCCGCTGCAATATAAGCATACGACTTCATAAAATTCTCAGTTGCCGTTGTGAACGGTTCATACTGAGAATCAGCCTCAACACCATAACCGCAGGTAATCGAATCACCTATGAACTCAATTCTGACATCTTTCTTGTTTGTAGGCGATACGGCATCATCATTGTAAGTATCGGCTTCTATGCCGGAAACCCCTATCGCACCGTATATCGCCTCTGAAAGGTGTATTATCCTCACAGTTGCGCTGCGCGGCTCAGTACCGCTGAAAACAGTAACTCTTTCCGGCTCTCGTGAAACGAACGAATCGCGCACGACCTCACCGTCAACAAGTATCGCATAGCGCGGTCTCATATCGGGTTCGCTGTGCATATATTCATCGCCGCACAGAACGACCGAAGCTGATGTTCCGCAGACATTGAATTCTGCCGCAGAACCGCTCTGTACAAGCCAGAGAGTATCGCCGTCGTAGAAATTTCTTCCGATGTAGCGTGTATTGTCCTCTGTTGCAGTGAACTTACGGGTGGTAATTACGTTATTATCCGCATTATCATCACCAATGATTATCAGATCGCTGCGATTTTCGCCTGCTCCCGTATCCTGATCCGCCTCAGAGGGCTTGGTGTTGAGAAGCATACTCGCACTATCGACATTGTATTGAACTTCGGCAGCTGATGTTGTCGCCAATACTGTTGCAGAGGCTGATACTGCCGCCATCGCGGTTATCAATCTCTTGTTCATGTCACTCCTCTTTTCTGATAAACATATATTTTATTATATATTATTCCAAATAAAAAGTCAATACCCTAATTGAATTTTTGAATAACTCAGCAAAAAATGAGTGTACGAGGACAATTTTCGCACACTCATTATAAATTATTGCAGAGTTCTGTCGATGTGCTCACAGCAGTGAACGAGCATATTCCATGTTCCGCTGTCGACCTTCCCGGACTGAGGGAGTCCGACTCTTTTCTGAAACTGCTTTATCGCATCGGTAGTGGCGTTATTGTAATCGCCGCATATTTCTACACACGGAGCATTTTCGTAGTGGTCGCCGATGTCATTGAGCATGGTCTGGATGATATATACGAGCTGTCCCTTGTCGCCGTCCTTGACTATATATTTCGCTGACGGAAAAACGTTATAGGCTGCCGGTGCAGCATCGAGATAGCTTCTGTATACCCTGACTATCTTGTTCCATGTTGCGGGATCTGTATTTCCGCTTTCCGGCAGACCGTACTCCCTCTGGAATGCTCTTACCGCTATCGAAGTCTCCTTACCGTAAACGCCGTCCGGGATTATCTGCGGTATCTTACTGTTATTAAGCGATATGGCGTAGAGGTATTTCTGGAGCTCCATGATATGCTGCCGGCGCTGTGCATTAGTATAAGCCATTATTCTCTCCTTCTCTGGTTATTCGCTGGTTATCGTATATCCCGGATTCTGGTATGGACGCTTATCGAAGCCGTATTTCAGATCTGAATAAATCTCGGCTATCTTATCCCATGTAACAGCGCCGATAAGACCGGATGGATTTATCCCGAACTGCTTCTGGAATTCTATGACCGAGCGCTTTGTAACAGGTCCGAAATACCCGGTATTATTTACCGCCGGTATGTTTGGATAGGTACGGTTTATAAGCGTGAGATACTCCTGTATTATCCGCACGGATTCTCCGGAATCGCCCTCCCTCAGAACTGTTCCGGGATAGAGCGCAACTGCGGTATACTTCGGCGGTACTGATTCCACAATGCCCTGATAAGCGCGGTAGAGGTCGTTCCTTGTGGCACGGTCGACTTCTCCTGTCTGCGGAAGTCCGAACACTCTCTGGAAGGACTTAACTGATCGTTCGGTATTCTCCCCGAAATATCCCGTTATCTCTACCGGCTGCACTGCTTCGTAATACGCTCCTATAACAGCAAGGTAGTATTGCAGCATACTAACCTCGATACTTTGCATACCTATCTTCAGATCCTCGGTATACTTATTCTCGATCTCCTCGTACCTTACTCCCTCGGAATCAAGCTCGGCTATCCTCTTGACGCTGGTGTAGATATAGGCTATCCTGTACCATGTCGCACTGTCAACGACACCGTTCGGATCAAGTCCGAATACTTCCTGAAACTTAGTTACAGCGGCTTCAGTCGCAGCATCGAAAATACCGTCTGCTGCCGGGATCTTGGGTATTGCAGGGTAGTTTCCGGATATTCTGTTCAGGTGTATCTGCAATGTCCTTACATCATTCCCTGCCAATCCGAGTTTCAGTTCTATGCCCGGATAAGAGGGCATTGCAGTTTTCACGGGTGCGTTTTTCACAATATCAATATCATCTCCGTAGTAGTATTGCAGTATCTCATATGGAGTAAGTCCCTGATTCGCAAGTGTGACAGTCCCCCACTGGGAAAGCCCTGAACAGGTAACGGTAGTACCGTTGCAGAACGCTGTAAACAGAGGCTCTACCGCACCTTGTCTGCTGACGTAATCATTGAACAGTTCATCCACAAGATAGCTTATGTTCTGGAAATATTCCCTGCCGTTAATGAATTTCTGATCATACTGAGTTGTTGCAGTTATATCGAAATCATAGCCCCTCGCCCTGTACCACTCGGTATATATCCTGTTGAGCGCAAATGACGTTATGGCGTAGATATTCGCACGGAGCGCGCTTTCCGGCCATGTGGGGAATATCTCACTTGATGCTACGTTCTTGACGTATGAAGCAAAGTCTACCGTTACATTCGGCGCTGATGAATCGGGAGTTCCGAGATGCACGGTGATAGTTTCTGGTATAAATGGAGTTCCGCTAAGCATATCTCAGCCTCCTTGATTATATCCGCCGCGGTAATCCGGCTCCTGATTGAAATAGGTAACTGTCTCGTCTCTCGGATCCATCATAAGCGGTACCGGTATCATGTTGAAATTCTGTATGGACGTTATTCCCGAAAATACCGGCACATCCACGCTTCTCGCATTGAAAAAGCCTTCAGCCGTGACGCTTACATCAAAGAGGTTATAAGGTCTTTTTTCGGTATCAGGCGACTGAGAAAGCGAAAGCGCAGGTACAGGCACTTCAAATCTGGATGTTGTACCGTTCTGATCGGTAACTCCGGATGCTATTATCATCCGGTTTCCGGCGACTATCGCTGATATAAGCACAGTCGCACCGGCAATCGCCTGCGATTCATCGCCTGTGCGTACATTCACTATAACATAACCGACAGAATCTCCAAGACTTTCTTCCGAAACATACTCCGGCGGCGTATTATCATTCGTTTCAGACATTCCGTAATCAGTATTGAGTTCGGAAAGATCCGGCTCAGGATAGCGTACATTGAAATCCTCGGCGGATTCCTCTTCTTCATCGCCAATATCGTCTGAATACGCTGTGTCATCCGGCAGCTGCATTATGTATTCTTCCGGAGCTTCGGTCTCATTGGCTTCTTCCGCAGTATCGCTTTGATCTGATTTGTCCGGTTCGTTCTGCACCGGGGCATTCCTGCTGTAAAGATCCATTATTTCCCGCTTGTATCTTTCAGCCTGAGACTCAAGATCGTCTCTTTTCATAGTTATCGCCTCCCTGCAAATATTGTATGTGCAGTTCACGGACAATATAACTTGCATATTTTTACCCGGACAGAATTATTTACATTTTATCGTTGATTTTATCCAAAAAATATGTTATAATTCATAATATAGTATGATTTGTAGTTTCGGAGGTGAGATCATTGCTGAAAGACATTATCCAGATGAGTTATATCATAGTCGTTGCAGATGTTACTCTGGTGGTATTTATATTGTTCAATTCAACCATTAACAGCAAAAGAAAAGCACCTTTCCTTATCGCCTGCGTGATCTCATTCTTGATGCTTTCCGCAAATATAATCGGCGAGGTCTGCCGCGGAAAAACTGAATTTATACCGCTTATGAAATTCTCATATGCTGTTAGCTATTCGATAAGCGGTCCGGTAATAATCCCTTTCATCTACCTCGCTAACATTTTCGGTAACAGAATTAAGCTTACAATACGTATTCTCGCTCTATTCAATACTGTTCTATGCTTTATAAGCATATTCAACGGTGCTGTCTTTTACGTAAACGATGACGGCTATTTCACGTTAGGTCCTCTCGCTACGATACCTTATTTCCTCAGCGGCATTTACCTTTTGATACTGCTTGCATCTTCTGTAAGCAAATTCCGTCTCGGATTCAGGGCTGAGAGTATATTCATATTCGTACTCAGTTTATCAGTGATAGCGGCAGTTCTGCTCAACACTCTTTATAAATTCAAATTCCTCGTAAGCGGTATGGCTGTTCTGTGCTCGGTATTCTACTACCTGTTCTTTATAACGCAGACACTCACAAGAGACGCCCTCACGAACGCACTTAACAGACATTCCTTCTACAAGGATATTCAGGATCTCCAAAAGCATCAGATGATAGTTATATCTATGGATCTCAACGGTCTAAAACAGATCAACGACACTCTCGGTCACGATGAGGGCGATAAGGCTATACTTACAGTTGCTGAAACAGCTATGAGTATTCTTCCGATGAAGTGCAGATTCTACCGTCTTGGCGGAGACGAATTTGAGATACTCTGTCCCGATACTACAAAAGAAACTGCCGAGCAAATTATCGCGGCGCTCAAACTGAGCGTCGAGGAGAAGTCTTACAGTATCGCAGCCGGATACGGCGAGTATAAGAAGGGCATGGACTTCGATGAAGTATTAAAGCAGGTCGATGCAGTCATGTATGAGGACAAAAGCCGTATGAAAGCAGCTGCTAAGCTGAAATTGTAGTCAGGAATATAAAAAACCGGAAGCCCAGCTTCCGGTTTAACTTTTATGTCAGTTTTTGTACCATTCAGATTTTACCGCCACAGGTGCAGCTTTTATGAGCTTTTCCTTCGGGATAGCGCAGAATATATCAGCAAGCTGCTTATCAAGCTGAGTTCCGGCGACTTCTTGGATTATTCTAATTGCGTCCTCATGAGTTCTCGGAGCTTTGTATGAACGCCGCATAGTAATCGCCGAATAAGTATCAGCTATCGCTATTATCTTCGCCGGCAGAGGTATCTCGCTGTCGCTGAGACCATAATAGCCCTTGCCGTCTACACGCTCATGGTGATATAATATCCACGGCATAATGTTCTTGAAGGACGTCAGCGGAGAGAGTATCTTAACTCCTATCTCCGGATGCTTCCGCATTATGACCCATTCCTGATCTGTAAGCTTTGCCGGCTTGTTGAGGATGCTTTCAGGCACTCCGAGTTTTCCGACATCGTGCATAAGAGCGGCATATTCAAGGCTTACACTGTTAATATCACGTTTAAGATGCAACGGTATATACTCAAAGAAGAGCATAGTAAGGTTCTGAACATGACGGCTGTGTCCGTCAAGGTTAGGATCTCTCGCATCAATAACGCCGATGAGTACCTCAGCTACGTCAATACTTCTTTCCTTGACGAGTCCGATTATCCTGAGGACAATAAATATCATGATCGAAACAAAGACCGCTCCGCCAAACATTATGCAAGCCATCAGCAGATCAGCCTTCTGCATCAGGAAGATCCCGATATAACCGATAAGGAAGAACGTTATCAGGAACAGCGCTACCTTTTTCCAGATATGTATCCTCTTGCCGCTGCCTGACGTAAGAACGTCCTTCATTCCGTGAAGGAACTCGATATACCTGACAAGATTCACGACCATTTGTGCTATTCCGAGTATAAGAAGCACGTTTATAATGATTTCCATAATTCCAGTTTTCTCCATCCGATGAAATCAATACATTACTATTTGATTATACCACATTTCATTTTGGATTTCAACATATAACGCTAAATTTTCTCTTTTTTTCCAATATCCAGCTGACGCTTTTCCATATGTTTCCAGTTGATAAAGGCGTAAATATCGTTTACAAGGAATACCGCAAAGCATATCATTACCGACGCATAGCGTATCTCTTCAAGTGCCGCAAGCAGCCACAGTACGATCAGCACTATATCGTTGAACGCATAAGCAAGCGAAAAATACGGGCTTCTGCGCTCTGTGAGGTATACCGCGATAAAGCTGGTAGTCACCGAAAACGTGCTCGGTATCAAATTTGAAGTCCCGAGCCATTTCAGAAGGTACATGGACACGACCGTGACCGCAGCGCTCAGACCTGCCATGAGCAGAAGCTCATTCCTTCCGACCTTCCTGACAGTGACTTCCGAACGATTCCCCTTGAACGGACTTCTCACCCATGAGATAAAAGCGAGCAGTGCCATAGGTCCGGTCATACCGAGATAGGTCAGCATCTCACCGTAGTACCTGAATGTATAGGAAATATAGCCATAGAACAGGGCGAATACGACTGCAAGAAGAGGTCCGATGAAATGTCCCTTAGCCGAAAATATCAGCGAGGTCATGCCTATAAGCGAGGCTGTAAGCGTCAGGACATCCGAGCCCTCAAACGCAAAATACGAACCTACTGTAACTGTCACAGAGCCTAACCATAATATCTTCTCAAATCGGCTGAAATAGCCGTTTATCCACTTTATCAAACGATCACTCCCACAAAAAAACAAGCACTCACAGAACATCTTCTATGACCTTACGATGCTCATGAATGCTTCTGCCCGGTGGCAGCCAGTTATTTACCGCTAAATTATACCACACATACCATAACTTGTCAAGACTTGAATTCTTTCCGCAGATGCGTTATAATGGTAATTGACTAAAAGAAAGGAATATAATCATGAACAAAAAAGAAACTGCCGAACTCAAAAAGAATTTTTCCGATAAAAGCGGATTTTTCATCATGGAAAGGATACTCACAGCCTTCGTTGACGCTGAAAAGAATCTCAGATACCAGAACATCAACTCCTGCCTTACGATGTCAGTTGAGGAACATGATGTATACGACGAAACACTGAAAAAAGTCCTGAACACCAACGTGGGCAAGTCCTTTGTGGAGTATGAATTTCCGAATGAGGCTTACGATGAAGGCAAGCCGCAGGCTGTCCTCTATTCCCTGCTGAAATCCGAACTCAAGGACGAAACTGTCTGCGAGGACTACCTCAATCATATCGCCAATAACTTCGTTTACGAAGGTCCGTATGCGGTGATAACCGCTTTCTGCTGCTATACTATCCGCAAAAAAGACAAAAATGATGAATTCGCTGACGGCGAGGACGAGATATACAAGTACCTCCTCACAGCTATATGTCCCGTAAATACGAGCAGCGACGGCTTCATCTTTGATTCTTTCAACAACGAGATACTGAAAAAAGTGAACACCGAGCTGATTATCAGCAAAGCTCCTTCGGACGGCTTCCTCTACCCTGTATTCAGCAACAGAAGCACCGATGTCAACCACGTTATGTATTACACAAAGTCCGCTAACAAACCGAATATATCGTTCATCAATGACGTTCTCGGATGCAATTTCGTGATGTCCGCCGAGAACGAAAAGGCAAGCTTCCAGAATATCCTCAAAAACGTTGTCGGTGATGACCTCGACTATATGCTCATCAAGACCGTCAATGAAAAGATACAGGAAGTCGTTGACGAGAACAAGGACGACACCGACAAGACCGTCATCGACAACACCGCTCTCAAGGACATCCTCACCGACATCGGTCTGCCGGAAGAGCGCGTTCAGATGATCGAGCCTGTTTACCAGAAGATATGCGGCGATGCACCTCTCACAGCATCCAATATTGTCGAATCCAAGACCGTGCTCACTTCCCCCGGCATAACGGTGAACATCAAGCCTTCTGCCGCTGACAAGGTACGTACAAGCGTTGTTGAGGGCAGAAGATGTCTGCTTATCGACATCGACGATCCGACTATCGAAATAAACGGACTTCCTGTAACCCTCAGCTGATCTGAGTATTCACATTACAAAAGGAGAATCATCATGGGAAAGTGGAAAGCTGCTGCTGCTAATATGCACTCGCTATGGGATAAATACTCAAAAATCAAGGTCACTGAGGTAAGATCAGTACATAAAAACCTGATATTCCGCACTCTCCCTGTCCTTTACAGATTCGTTCCGGAAGCTGAGAAGCTCTTTGAGCCACAGCTTGATATTATCATAGACCGCGCGTGTGCTCCCGACCGTCCCGGCGATTACGAAAAGGGTATGGGAAGACACTATTACTGCGGCTCAAATGCGTCCGGACACAAACTCACTCCCAAAGGCGGCTACTACAAAAACGGTATCAGCTTTTTCTCCAAAAGTGCAAGAACTATGCTCGAAGAAGACTACACTATGGCACTTACCCTGTGGAAAGCCGGCTTCGATACGCCTGCCGCCGAGCACCTCGGACGTGCCCTGCATATGCTTGAGGACATCTGCTGTCTGCCTCATGCTACGCGCATGACCTACTATTCCTCAAAGAAAATGATACACGAATCCTACGAGGATCTCGCAAAAATGATGTATCCTGATAACGTCGATGAACAGGAGTTCAGTGAGGATGACCTGCACCTCTTCGACGACAGAAACTGCTTCGGCGATGTTCTCAACAAAATAGTCGAGGACGAGGCAAGTGAACCCATACAGCTGCTCACCGATCCCATAACCTGCATCACAAACAGGATATACTCAGCCGAAAAGGCAGTTATTGCCTTTCTTTTCCGCTTCTTCGAGGATATGAGCAAGTCCCCTGATGAGGCTCACTATATCACTGAAGGTATGAAGTTCGATCTGTTCCGCGGCTGTCCTCCGCTGACCGCACGGATAACTCCTGAGGGTATCGAGTTTCTGGACGGCGGTCAGCCGTATACCTGCAAGTTCCTGTTTGCAGAAGACGCCTCAGTTTTCAGAGCGGCTCACCGTAAAAACGGGAGCTTCACATTCTCCCCTGTCAGCGACCAGCAAAAGGGACGAGCCCTCGTTATCAAGAAAAACAAGCTGAGAGCATTCAATCCGTTAAAAGATAAACTCTATACATATCCAATTAAATAATTAACACATCCCGCCCTGACTTAAATCAATTCATTTTCAAGTCAGGGCTATTCTATGCGTAATTTAAGCCCTGCAAAAGTTCATTTTTAGCTACTATGTATACGATATATTGCTGTATTTTGTATGAATCGGCTATTTTTTGCTAAGTTCACAAAATAATCTTTACAATTAGTTAATAATATGGTATGATATACACAAAGGTGTAAGTTTAAGTAAATTGTTTTATCTCATACGTTTTCTTATCACTTTTTTTACCAAAAGCCTTTACTTTTGCGTAATAATGTGTTAAAATGTAAAGTATAAAATCGTTTATTTTCTTACGCCATATGGCAGATTGGAGTTCAATATGATCGATAAAATCAAATCCGATAGCATGGATCTGCTCTTTGAAGCTATCCTCACACTTGAATCTGTTGATGACTGCTATAAGTTCTTCGACGACCTGTGTACAAGTATCGAGCTTAAATCCTTCGCTCAGCGCCTTCATGTCGCTAAGCTTCTCGATGAACACAGAGTCTATAACAGCATCGTTACTGAAACAGGTGCGAGCACCGCAACTATCAGCCGCGTGAACCGTTCCCTCAAAGACGGCAACGATGGCTACAATATTGTATTTGACAGACTCAAAAATAAGAATCTGCTAAAATAATTACAGAAAGGAAATGTTCCAATGAAAAAGTTTGATCTGCTTAAAAGATCGTTAGCCTGCCTCTCAACTGCGGCTATGCTCGTTACTGCGATCCCGGTAAATTCCGTGAACGCTGCCTACATCAACGAGAAAGAACCGAATAACTACGACAACTTCCAGGAAGCTCTTCAGCTTGCGCTATGCTTCTACGACGCTAATAAGTGCGGCGATAAGGTTGCAGACGACGGTTATTACTCATGGCGAGGCAACTGCCACGTTAAGGATGCTGAGATCCCTCTCCAGCCGCTTAATCCTATGCCGGAGCTTTACGGCGAATCCCAGAATGACGGTTCTCAGAACGGCAAGGATCAGGATAAAAAAGAGGATAAACAGCCTATCGGTGAAGGTAAGGGTGACGGCGGTCTCAGCGAGGCTAAAGGTCTTTACGAAGGCGTTACGATGTCTGAGGAATTCATCGAGAAGAACCGCAAGTACCTTGATCCGGATGGTAACGGCACTCTCGATCTTACAGGCGGCTGGCACGATGCCGGCGACCACGTAAAGTTCGGTCTGCCTGGAAGCTACTCCGCTTCAACAGTCGGCTGGGGCTACTATGAGTTCCGTCAGGACTACATTGACATGGGTCTCCAGAAGCATATTGAGGACGAAATGCGCTGGATCAACGACTACTTCATGAAGGCAACTTTCCTTGATGATGATGATAACGTTGTTGCTTACTGCTATCAGGTCGGTGAGGGTAACAACGACCATAACTACTGGTGCGCTCCTGAGCTTCAGGTCGATAACACTGTTGTTGCTTCATCAAGCTGTGCTGTTAAGAGACCTGCTTACTTCGCAACTGAAGAGATGCCAGCCCCTGACCAGTGTGCAGGTGCTTCCGCTTCTCTCGCTATAAACTACCTCAACTTCAAGGATACTGATCCCGGATATGCTGCTGAGAATCTCAAGTATGCAAAGGCACTCTATGAGTTCGCAGTCAAGACACATCAGGAAAAATGGGAGCCGGGTTCTGTTCCGGCATCACTCGTTCTCGGATACGACGGCGGTTTCTACCACTCAAGCTACGACTACGATGAGCTCTCATGGGCAGCTGTATGGCTCTACTATGCAGAGGTCGCTTTCGCTGAGGACAATGCTCCAAAGACTGTTGATAAAGTCAAAGAGGATGCTTACGATCACTACATCAAAGCTATCATCAGCGTTGATGAGGAAACAGAAAATGCTAAGGGCGCTCACCCTTACACAGGCTATATGAAGCGTATCATCACTGATACCGGCAACTGCTGGCAGAACATCTGGGTTCACTGCTGGGATACTGTATGGGGCGGCGTTTTCGCTAAGCTCGCTCCTATCACCAACACTGCCCGCGACTGGTACATCTTCCGTTATAACCTCGAATACTGGTCAGGCTGCACCAAGTCCGTTGACTGCTCCGATTGGGGCTATGAGCCTGTTCACGGTCATAAATACTTCGGTATGGACGATTTCCTCTGGAATACTCCTATGACCTGCGATCAGATCCCTGATCTCCCGGACAGCGATACAAGCAGCGACTTTATTGCCAAGTCACCTAAGGGCTGGGCTGTTGTTTCCGGTTACGGTTCTGCACGTTACAACACTGCTGCCGGTCTCTGTGCCTGCGTTTACGCTAAGACAACCGGCGATGAGACCTTCCTTCCATGGGCTAAGGCTCAGATGGAATACATCCTCGGAAATAACCCGATGGGCTACTCATACGAGGTAGGCTACGATAAGAGCTATGCTACTCAGCCTCACCACCGTTCATCACACTGCTCCGCTAAGCAGAGCCAGGAAAGCCAGATCAATCAGATCCACACTCTCTGGGGCGCTCTCGTAGGCGGTCCTGACCTCAAAGACTACCACCACGACGAAACTAAGGACTACATCTACAACGAAGTTACCGACGACTACAACGCAGGCTTCTGCGGCGACCTTGCAGGTCTTTACCACTTCTACGGTGCTAAGGGCAAGGAATACGAAAAGCAGAATTACCTCAAGCCTGACTTTGATATGTCCAAGAACGCTTACGCAGGCTACGATCAGATCGACGAGGACGGCAATCCGATCCCGGTAGGTCTCTACGCTGCCGGCGGTAAGAATCAGGAACAGACAGGAAGCGTTCAGCTTAAAGTCGTTGTTTACAACAGAACTATTAATCCGCCAAGATTTGAAAGCAACCTCAAGGCAAGATATTACTTCAATATCAAGGAACTTGTCGATGCCGGCTACAAGCCTGAAGACTATATCTTCTACCGTATCGACTACGATCAGGAAAAAGGCTACTCCAATAACAAGAATGAGGTCAAGTTCACGCCTCCTACAAAGTACGATGACAATGGTACTTACTACGTTGAAATGCAGTGGAAGGACTGTGACTTCTACGGAAGCCGTGTATTCCAGTTCGCACTCGGCTACAAGCAGGATCTCGAAACCTATGAGGACGTAGAGTGGGATTCTTCAAACGATTACAGTTACTCCGACCTCGTTTCATTCGCTGATGTAAACGATGCCGCTGAGATCACTGATAAGATCACAGTTTATGCTGACGACAAGCTTATCTGGGGCGTTGAACCGGACGGCACTACACCTGAGGAAGACAGCACATCCGGCTCTGATAAGAGAGTATGGGGCGATGCTAACTGCGACGGTGAAGTAAATATGTCCGATGTTGTACTTATCATGCAGGATTACCTCAATCCTAAGAAGTACGGCGTTAAGGGCACAAGCGAAGACAAGATCACCGCTAAGGGCGAGCTCAATGCAGACGTTGAAAACAACGGCAACGGTCTTGACCTCAAGGATGCACTTCTTGTACAGCAGTTCTCGATCAAGCTTATCGACGACCTTACACCTGCTAAAAAGAAGTAACAGCTAATACAACAGCCATAAGGATAACTTCCTTATGGCTGTTTTTTGTATGTGGACATAAAAAGAGTGCGGTAAATAATTACCGCACCCTTCATTACATTTATCAGGAAATGCGCTTACCTTTTCCCTTTTTTCTTTTCTCGATAACGCGCTCTTTTTCGTCGAGCTTCTCGAACATCTCGCTGTCCTCATCATCAAACTCATCAGCAAGTCCCATGAGTTCGGGATTTATCTCTCCGATGCTTGCATAGTACGGATTTATGACGTACTTCTGTATCACTGGATAGCTGTTGAAACAGATAATATATCCCATAAACGCTGCCGGAAAGAACGGCAGGAGCGTCATAAACAGCGGTATCGCATAAAGCAGGATAGGATACATGAAAGCAAGTATCAGAACAAGGAACAGAGTTGTCAGCAGATTACTCTTCATCGAAACAAATGCAAGCGCAAACGAATTCTTTATGAGATTTTTCAGCGATAAACTCGTTGCAACAAGCATAAGGTAAATGTAATAGTTCATCATCAGCACCAGAAGCACTACGCTGTAAGTTATCACCATCGGAACATACAGCAGCTTTGTACCCATCTGGACTGCAAGTGCCGGATAAACTTGTACTGCGGCAACTGCCGAAAGTACAATAATGCAGTCGATGAAGCCTATTATCGAGGCTTTCTTGAAATTTGCCCTGAACGCTCTGAAAAAGTCTCTTACTACAAAAGTGTGCTTCTCGATAAGGTAGCAGCGCAGCACCTTTGTCATACCTGCTGTTGCCGGACCTATGATTATCGCAAAGGTCATTCCCAGAACCAGCATGGCTATCAGTACGCCCGCATCGCTCGGAATAAACCTTATTGCCGGAACTATCAGCAGAAGCGGCATGAAGAACAGAAAGTAGAGAAGATTCAGTCCGGCGAGCTGCCAGAATTTTCTTCCGAGTATATCGAAGAAAAGCCTGAGACCGGTCTTTTTTCTCGGTGAACTGTACCCGGCTGTTTCTGAACTTCCGTGTTCGTTGTTCAACTGACTCAAATTAAACATTCCTCCATTTTCAGCCGACCGCATTGTAAACGAGATACAGCGCTCCCTCGGCTAATGATAATATAAGCGATATTATTAGCAATACCGCGAATTTCAGACTGTAAAGCCTGAGGTCGATCACTTTTTCGTTTCTGTTTTCACCGGTCACCCATATTCTGAGTACGCTTCCGGAAGCCCTCATAAGCTCCCTGACCGTGACCACAGATACCGCTATCACTGCCATTGAGTATGGCAGGAGCATCACAAAAACCTTTGTCACCGCTGCTGTACCGTAAGTGCTGTATAGCAGTGCAGAGGACGCTCCTGCGCCGAATCCGCGGTATATCATAAGCACCGCACCCAAAGGTTGTCCGAACGCAAACAGTCCCGCAAGGTAAGCAACGGCAATATAAGCAGCCGATACGATGAAGGTATCACGTATGATACACAGCGCACCTCTGCCTTTCAGGAAAGCCAGATAATTCTGGCTGAGCAGTACGTTTTCCGCGGCATTATGGGATGCACCGTATACTGCTCCCGAGATAACTCCCGCTACTGCAACCAGACAAAGCAGCGTATTGAGTGCCCTCCTGCTCTGACTTCCTGTGAGATTTCCTATACATTTCATTCCGCATCATCCTTTCTGTTCAAGGATATGCGGAAGCTTGTCTGATTAGAACTTACTTTGAAAGCTCGTAAGCCCTCTTGGTGCAGCTTTCGCAGCAGTTATTCACTACCTTAGTGAGTTCGCCCTCATAAAGTCTGTCGAGACCTGCAAGAGTTGTACCTCCCGGAGAGGACACCATTTTTATGAGTTCATCAATAGTCTTGCCGGAATCGGTTATCATTTTCGCAGAACCGATAAGGCTCTGGGTGAAAAGCTCAGTAGCAGCAGCGCTGTCGATACCGACAGATGCAGCATAGTCGATGAAGCCCTTAGCGAAGAGGTAGATAAATGCCGGACTGCTGCCGTTTATAGCAATGATCTCCTTCATCTTGTCCTTGGAAATAACAGCAGCCTTTCCGCAGATCTTAAAGATATTGAGGATGATCCCGAACTCTTCATCTGTTACCCTGTCGTTGCGTGAGAGTGCGGAAGCGCCCTCGCCGAGAAGAAGCGGAGTGTTAGGCATAACGAGTATCACCTTTGCCTCCGGAAGGGTTTTCTTTGCTACGAATTCGTCAGTGATACCGGCTGCGATAGATACGAAAACCGTATCAGCTGTTGCGCCCTTTGCAGCAGCTTCGAGTACACCTTCTATTATCTGAGGCTTTACCGCAAGGAATACATACTTGCACTCAGCTGTGAGACTTGCTTCGCTCTCAGCCTGCTTTACTCCGAACTCTGAAAGTGCTTCTACCTTAGAGGCGTCCGGATCAAACGCATAAAGCTGAACGTCACCTGAAAGACTGCTTGAAGCGATGCCCTTCATAATTGCAGTGCCCATATTTCCGGCACCGATGAAACCTATACTTATCTTACTCATATGATTATCTCCTTATGATACACGGCAGCACCGCTGTATCAGAATATTGTCACGCTGCCGGATATTACAGCAGTCGCATAACTCAAAAATTATTATACTACATTTTCAACAAAATTGCAAGTGCTTTTTCGGTAAATTTTCCGGTCAGAGCGTCATTTGCTATACAAGATCGTAGTGCTTCAATGCTTTCAGTATACCGTCCTCTTCTATCGGAGCGGTAACATATGAAACATAGGGGTACAGCAGCTCCGCGCCGCCCATTGCTATACTGTTCGGTACTGCCTGAAGCATAGTAAGATCATTCATGCTGTCACCTATCGCATAGGCATTTTCCATAGGTATGGATAGTCTTTTCAGTATCATATCAATTGCAGTTGCCTTAGAATAGCCAAGCGGTACTATCTCGAAAAATCTGTTTCCGCGGTCGATGATAGAAAAATGCTTAGATGTCTCGCGCTCAAAGAGTTCAAAATCACATTCATCGTTCTTCCATATCACGAACTTATCGAATGTGAAATCGCTGTCTTCAACACGTCCTGAGACATCTATACCGCTTTCAACAAAATTCTCAAGGAAATCAGCAAGATCATCAGTAATCGGCAGTTTATCATCAAAGAAGTAACCGTCGGTATCCTCATAGACCGGAGTTACTCTGCATCGTCTCATGAACTGAGCAACTTCGCGGCAGAAGTCCTGTTCAAGCTTGTTTCGGAATATAACCTCACCGTTGTACTCAATGTAAGTACCGCATCCGCAGATGCAGCCATCAAAGCCAAGCGCTCTCACCTTAGGACTGATATTGAACGCAGTCCTGCCTGAGTTGATAAAAGTCAGATTGCCTTTTTTACGTGTTTCCGCTATGGCATAACGAGTGCTTTCCGGAATTATCATACGTGCATCCTCAGTTATGAGAGTGCCGTCTACATCGAAAAATATTATGCTGGACATCCAAATTCTCCTTCTGCAAAACTAAATACTATTATAATGCTTTGTCACAGTATTGTCAATAAGACTTGAAATGTTTGCCCCATTGTGGTAATATATATTTGAGGTGATACTATGCTTCAGATCTATTGCGGAAACGGCAAGGGCAAGACCTCTGCCGCGATCGGGGCTGCTGTACGCGCTTCAGGCGCAGGTATGAAGGTATACTTTGTGCAATTTCTGAAAAACGGCAGTTCCTCGGAGATAGGAGTTCTGGATTCGCTTGAAAATATTACTGTCCGAACGTGCAGATGCTGTGATAAATTCACTTTCCTGATGAACGAGGAAGAGCTCGCTGCCCTCACCTGCGAACTCGGAGATATGCTCGATGATGCCCTCAGAACCGCGTCATCCGGAGGTGCAGATATGCTCATTCTTGACGAATTCCTCGATGCTTACGAAAAGGGATTCGTTGACAGACAAAAGGCGGATACACTTACTGAGACAGCCCGTAACTGCGAGGTCATACTCACCGGACGCAAGCCGCCGGAAAGCTTCGCATCTGCCGCTGACTACATAAGCGAGATCACGGCGGTAAAGCACCCGTACCAGAAGGGCATTACAGCCAGAAAAGGCATCGAATACTAACAAAGGAGAATTACTATGCTGTTTATTTGCCATCCCAAATGCACGACCTGTCAGAAAGCGCAGAAATGGCTCGATTCAAACGGTATCAGCTACGATCTGCGCGACATAAAAACTGATAACCCTTCGCGTGAGGAGCTCGCTGAGTGGTACAGATCAAGCGGACTTCCGCTGAAAAAGTTCTTCAACACCAGCGGTATGCTCTATCGTTCGCTGGAACTCAAAGACAAGCTTCCGGATATGTCCGAAGACGAGCAGCTCGATCTGCTTGCAAGTGACGGTATGCTTGTGAAGCGTCCTCTGCTCATAAACGACGGAAAAGTGCTTGTCGGCTTCAAAGAAAGCGAATGGACTTCCCTGCTTAAATAGGCAATAATAGAGGCAGATACATGAGAAGTATCTGCCTTTTTCTTATGTTCAGCTGCTCTTGCGGAAATTCTTATCTGTGAATATTCGCGCAAATACTATTCCAAGCGGAAGTGAAGCTACTATGAGTATCGCTTTTCCAAACCAGAGCGAAGCCGAGGTCATATCGTTATTGCCCAGATAATACACTGCTTTGTACATGAACATTCCGGGCACCATAATTACTATCGAAGGCACTGTAAGCGTAATACGCGGATAAACAGTCCTTTCTCTTATCAGCGAAGCCAGAAGACCTGACGAAAGTGCGCCGATAAATGCCGCCATAGGTACGGGGATACTCGTGAAGTCTATGAGTTCAAGCCTGAGAGTGTTGGCTACCATACCGATAAGTCCTGCAGTGAATGCCATTTTACGCTTGCTGTTGTAAAGAAATGAGAAGCCGTATACTCCGCAGAAGCTTGCTATCAGACGGAACGCTATCTTCAGCCTGTCGTCTATTGCCTGTTCAGTGAACTCCGAGGGGTGGAATCTGAACGCATACGCGAGCATTGCACCAGTCAGCGTTGCCATACCAATTATCAGTACAGCATATGTAATTCTTTCAAGCCCCGAGCGTATATCCAGCTTTGCAAGATCAAGACCGCCGGTTATCAGCGGAAATCCCGGTATTATGAACAGCATTGAGCATATATATCCTGCCTGATGCACCGCCGAGACATCCAGCAGCGATTCTGCTGCTTTCATCAGCAGCACATATGTAGTACAGGCAGCCGCAACTCCTGCCGTAACATTTGCAAGAAGAGTTATATGCTGATCTATAAGCTTCTTACGCACGAACTGTCCGACACCTGCGCCGAAAAACGCAAGTATCATTTCAACTAAACCGCCTCCGAGCAGAAATGTGAACCCGCAGCAGGCAAGTGCAGCCGCCAGCGCAAGATTTATCGCTTTATAATTTGCCGGCATTGACTGGAATTTATCAAGTATCGTGTGGAACTGCTCTATTGAATACCTGTCCGCACGTTCTGCAAATCCGTCAGAAAATGCTTCAAGTTCTGTAAGCTTATCGGTGTTGATTCCTGTTGTGCTGAGCGAAAGAGCATTTGTAAAAGTCTCGCCTGATTCCATACAGGTATACTCAATTGAAAGGAGTCCTATATCAGCCACACACACTATCCCGAGCGCACGGGAGATCTTGTTCATCGACGCTCTGACGCGCCATGCCGCCGTTCCGACTGAAAGCATCATCAGTCCTACTCTTCCTACAAGCAGCGACTTCTCTCTAAGAGTTGCCTCAACAGCCGGCTGTATATTTTCAGTGTCCACCACATCATGCCATTCTATCGGCATATGCTGTTTTCTGAATTTACTCATTTTCAGACTCCTTATAAAAAATTCCGGCAAGCAATAAGTTCACCGGAAGAATATTATATCACATTGTAGAAAAAATATCAAGCGCCGTATGCTTTTTCTCCACACTAAACAAATTACTAATGTTTCCGCGCAGACTTTATGCCATTTTTCCAAAATATTCACGCTTTAACAAGATCAGATCATATCCGTTGCACTTACCGTCGCCGTTCATATCGGTATATTTGTACTGCTTTTGGTTGAGTTCCGACTTTCCAAGAAGAAAGCTCTGAAAGGTCACAATATCTGCGATAGTAAGTTCACCGTCGAGGTCGGCATCACCTGCCGGATGTATGAGCTCCGCTTTAAATCCCGATTCGATCAGCACATACTTGTTATCTTCTGAATCCTCAGCTTCGATACGGTAAATGTACTCCCCTTCCGGAAGCTTGTCAAATTCAAGAAGATAATCGAAATAAGCTGAAAGGTCATAACTGATTGTATCCGGAGTGTCCTCGCAGTATATGTCAGTAGGTACGTTCTCGGTTGTATAGACTCCGCCCCATACTCTCTTTATCGGTAGATTAGAGGTAATAATGCCCTTAACATAGAAGTAGTCGCCGCACATATGCTTTTCCGGCGGCACGGTCTGAGCATCAATTTTCATTCCGCTCTCCGGAAGTTCTATCCTTTCAAGGTAATACATCGAACTATAACCAGTAACGCCCTCGTACTCAACGTGCGCCCATGAGCCGTCCGCCTTCGTTACCCTGACCTCAGCTCCTGCCGGTATCTTGCCTACCAGCGAAAAGCCAACTCCGTGACCGCTTCTCATGTTGAGGTAATCATCAACGTCAACTACTCTGTATATGCCTGCATAATCGTCTGTACAATTGCAAACATCATGAGGGATGTCCGGAACATCCGCATCAGTATATTCAAAATACGTAAGCGGATCAAAGAAGGTTACATCCGGCCAGCCGTTGATAAGCGTATCACATATACCGAAGTGAAGATGATTGCCGTATGAGGCACCGGTATTGCCGACTGTTGCTATGGTCTCACCTCGTGACACATCATCGCCCTCAACAACGTCGATAGTATTCGTGTGGGCGTAGAAAGTGTAAACGCCTATATCAGCATGATGTATGACGATCATATTCCCGTAGCCGTCACGCCATTCAGCGAGAACTACCTCGCCGCCGCGCACTGCCCGGATGTCAGTTCCCTGCGGTGCAGGGATGTCAATGCCGTTGTGTCCGGTACCATCCTCTTCGTTGCGTCCGGGATCAAAAGTTGTCGTAATCTCGGTATAATCCGACGACAGCGGCCAGACGGCGGTAACATCCGCCGCAGACGCGCTATAAACAGCAGAATGTGAAATCTCCGGTATTATCAGCATTGCCGCTGAAACAGCTGCGATCACTGTTCCTATAAATTTTTTCACCATAATTATCCCCTGTTTTACAATTTGTATTAAAATTCTACCACATTCCATTGAAAATGTCAACCGCTCCGGACTTGACAAATCTGTGTCAAAATGCTATGATATAATCAGTGGGAATCTGTATCAGCTGATACGTCCCCAGCTACTTTAAAGCTTTCAGGAGGTTTATTACTATGGCTCAGATCACAAAAGACACAAGGATCGGCGAACTTCTTCAGCTTGATACCGATGTTTCACCTATCCTTCTCAGCATAGGTATGCACTGTCTCGGCTGTCCTGCTTCTCAGATGGAGACTATCGAGGAAGCTGCTGCTGTCCACGGTGTAAATGTCGATGAACTCGTTAAAGCTCTCAACGACAAGGTAAACGGCTGATATTCCACTTTATACTGGATAAGTTACAGCAAAGAAAATGCACGTTCCGCTCTGGAACGTGCATTTTTATGTATATAGTTGAATTTACGCCATTTCACGGTAGATAGAGCCGTCCTCGATGCTATGGAGAACACCTGCACAGAGCTGCTTCCACTGTGCAACCTCTGCCTCGTCGTAAGAGATGACCTTCTTAGCCCAGTTGCTGCAGTGAGCGCAGGCATTTGGTGCGGTCTGACCTTCTTCGAGGATGTCGTTTACGCAGAGTGACTTCGCGCAGTTGTTGTTATTGATGAAATGCTCAAGGAAGCCGTCGAGCTTCTTGTTGTCAACATAGATCTTAGGAAGGTGCATAGTTCTTCCGTAAGCCATCATAGCTTCAGGCTTGAGGAATTCCATCCATCTCATCTTAGGTGCGCCGATCGGAGGTCCGCCAACTGGCATACCTGCCGGAGGTGCTGTGATACCATGTGCCTTTGCCCATTCCTCAGGCTCACCCGGTCTTGGAGGTCTGCCTTCCATTACCCACGGAGGAGGTCCGCCTGCCGGCATACCCATTGGAGGTCCGCCTGCGGGCATTCCCATTGGAGGAGCGCCTGCCGGAGGTGCTGTGATACCATGTGCCTTTCCCCATTCCTCAGGCTCGCCAGGTCTTGGAGGTCTGCCTTCCATTACCCACGGAGGAGGTCCGCCTGCCGGCATACCCATCGGAGGAGCGCCTGCCGGCATACCGTCCTTTGCCTGATCGGGACGTGTTGCAATAGTCTTAGCCTGCGGCCAGTTTACGATGTCGAGAAGATTTCCGTCGTATGATTCTTCCATGTAGCCCTTAACTACTCTATGGAGGAAATCGGTAGTTCTTGTTCTGTCGATAAGCTTGATAGAGAAGTGCTTGTTGCCGGTCTCCTCAGCAAGCTCGCGGTAGTAGTGAACATCCTCAGGACGGATGAATTCAGCTGTAAGTATAGCAGCCGGATTTGTTACCTTCTTATATGCACAGTTTACAAGAGAATAGTCCATTGAGAACTTCTCAGGATCTGAATGACCTACGAACGAACCGTGTGCAAGACGGAAAGGACATTCTCTGAGGCAGAGATTGTTAGCTATAACACGGAGATGAAGGTCTGTATCCTTATACTGAGTAAGAAGATTCCTGAGAATATCAAATTTTCTGTTGAAGCCGTGATCGAGAGTGATCTCGTCAACGCCCCAGTTACGCCAGTATTCGATATGCTGGATAGTTGTAGGATAAGCATAGAGACCGAGAGTAACGAAAGCGTCCTTGAACTCTCTCTTAACGTATTTTACAAGGATAGGTGAATTGAGTGTATAAGCCTTGATGCCCATATCATAAAGAGTATGGATGAAGTCTCTGATCTTCTTTCCGACAACCGGATCAAGCTCGTTCTGATCCATAGAAAGAGGATTTATGAGATAATTGAATGTAATATCACGCTTCTGACATTCCTTAACGTAATCGCTGAGTTCATCAAGTGTGAAATCAGGGATGATAGAAGCGGTACGTCCGCCCGGAAGACCATCGTGCTTGAGTTTACCGAAAAAGCTTGTGATAGCGTGTTTCTTGTCGTACTGATCGACAAAATCAAATAGCTTGTAATCAAAATTACAGCCAAGGTCAAATGAAATTGAATCTGTATTCATGATTTTGACAACTCCTTAATAAATTAAAACTATTCAAAGTAATTTAATAATAACATTATCTTGAAAAAAAGTCAATGTGTCGAATAAACGTATTACCGATACACATTTGTAATATTTTGGTCAATATATACAATTAGTTATATGTTATGCCGTGGTCGTGTAATTCAGATTCATTTTTCATATCTTTCAGAAATCAAGCTTGCCTATAAGATCATAAACATCGTTCATCAGGTACATCCTTGCAAAACGTCTGTGAGGCTTCATCATTTCCTCTGTTACCGTTTCGTTGTCCACAGCCGGCGCAAGTATAAGCTTGAGATAAGCTATCCCTCTTATGAACTCTACGCGCTTATGCCTTATTTCTTCGCTGCACGGGAAATACTCGGAAATAAAAGTCCGGAAAAGCGATTCGCGCATATCATCCGTAAAGCCTGTTCCGTCGTACCAGCTTCCGTTAAGTGTAAGCATTGAGGTATCTTCCTCGTTCATACAGTAGGCTATGTAAATATCGGCGAGATCAAAAACAGGATGTCCAACATGGGCATTTGCAAAATCCACAAAGAACGGAGAGCCGTATTTCAGCATTATTCCCTCAGTATCGAAATCACCGTAAAGGAAGGTGTTCTTATCCGGTATAGTTGCAAGAAGATCATACATCATGTTATAGTCTTCTTCGGAAAAATACTTCTTTGATTTTTCAAGTGCATACTGCAATTCTCTCTTAGCATCCGGCAAATCAGCGCCTTCCATTTCAGTGCAGTGTACATCCTTCATAAATCCGGCGAAAACGCGGGTATAGTAGCTTATCTTATCAGGATTGAGATAGAGTGCAGCTGCAAGCATATGTGCATCCGAAAGCTCGTAAAGCTGACCGCAGCCCTCCTCAGTATATACTATCTCATAGGCAATTTCTGCCGGTATGCCGTTTATGAACGCTGAACGCGCAATAATATTCTCATTATCAATATCATCAATGGTATTCTTCTTCAGATTGACCTTCAGCCAGAAATATTCGTCAACTCTGTAAAGCTTTATCGAATCGCTGCTTGCCTCAAGTTTAAGCCCTTTCAGCGACAGAGTACGCGGCTTGCGGCGTATCTCGAACATATCCCCCGAACCGCCTGCCATGAAGAGTTCGTATAAGCTGTTAGATACGTTTATGACATGAATTTTCTCATCATCCGAGTTTCTGAATCTCAGCAGAGTTCTGATGCCTTCGGTCGATATATAATCAACTCTGCACATATCAAATACCAGCGGAAGCCCGATGTTATCATCGCATATCTCTCTTACACTTTTTTCGATCCTGTCTGAATGTGCAGAATCCAAGCTTCCTTTAAGGTAAATTGTCAACTTGTGATTAGCTGTTGAAAAATCCATCCAAATTCCTCTTTCCACACGATATATCCGGCGAGTGATCCGGAAACCGCCATATTATGATAATAAATTACTGACTGTTGTATCTTTTTACTGACTGTTGTATCTTTCTCATAATATACAACTAACTCTTCCCCATCCGATTTAACGAACCGGAATGTTAATGATAACCAACACCTCTTGTATTTTGCTGCTTTTATAATACTGTTGGTTGAAAAAATTTTTAGTAAAACTATACTCCTTCGATTTTTCTCAAAGGAGCGATATGATTATAAAATGGTAGAATATCAGCTGATGTATTTGCTGCAAACAGCTTTGAGAAGGTATTTATGCAAAGCTGAATATACTGATTTGAGTGCATCCGAGGGTTTATTATATATATAATAGCATATTGATACAAAAAATTCAAGATGCACAGAGAAAAATATAGTGTAAATTTTTCTCATTAAAAATGCGTCCCTGCTGTACATATTTCCATTGCATAATACGTTTTCCTATTGCAAAATAATGCAGAATATGTTAAAATAATAGTTGCTGAGCATAACTCAGTACAACTTCAATTATGAAATGGGTGGAACAATGAGCGATTATAAGTATAAAGCTTTTATAAGCTACCGTCATCTCGAACCTGATATGCAAGCAGCAGAAAAACTCCAGAAACTGCTTGAATCATACAAACCTCCGAAAAATCTCGGTAAAGAAAAAGGAAACTGGCGTATCTTCCGCGATGTTTCTGAACTCCAGACAAGCTCCGATCTGAGTGAGGACATCCGCAACGCGATCGAGAATTCAGAATACCTGATAGTGATATGCTCCCCTAAATACACAGAATCAAAATGGTGTATGCAGGAACTCGTGCGTTTCCGTGAGCTCCATGGCAATACTAATCAGAACATCATTACACTTCTCGTTGCCGGAGAGCCTAAGGAAGCCTTTCCGGAGCTTCTGCAATACAACGAAGTCACTACGACCGATGAGAACGGTCAGGAAGTCAAGGTAAAGGTCGAGGTAGAGCCTCTTGCTGCGAATATCAAGGCTGATACGCTGAAAGAGTCCATGAAGAAGCTCAACACCGAATACCTGCGAATAGCTGCGCCTCTTATCGGATGCGATTTCAACGACCTCTACCAGCGTGAGAAAAAACGTGAAGCCCGCCGAAGGATGCAAGTCTTTGGTCTCGTTTCGGGAGTCCTTTCCGTTATAACCGTTATCAGTCTTGTTTCTGCTGTCACTATCAATAAGAAAAACAGCGAGATCAAGAACAAGAACGAACAGATCGAGGCTAAAAATGAACAGATCGAGAAGAAAAACAAGGACCTCCTCATTGAGAATGCAGGTCACCTTGCTGCCGAATCCGAAAAATACTACGGCGAGAGCGATCTCATCCCCGCTATTCAGAAGGCTGTTGCCGCTCTCCCTAAGGAAGGCGAGGACAAACCTGCTATCCCTGAGGCTGAGTACGCCCTTTCACGCGAGCTCGGAATGTTCAGATGCGAGCAGATAATACCGCGTCTTGCACTTAAACATGATTCCGCTGTTGAAAATATCTCATTCATGGGCGGCGGAAAGTCGATCGTATCTACTGACGCTACCGGAGTTTACTTCTGGGATCCGGAAACAGGAAAGCTCATAAAAAAGATCTCTCCGGCTGATCCTGAATTCGCTTCCAAAAAGGAAAGCTCCAACCGTCTTGACGCTTATTTAGATATTGATACCGATAAGACCGGCACTGTCATGAAAAATGTAAGTGCTCCGGGAAGCGTTTCATATGAGATAACCCCTGTCCTCGGCAAGGTCTACAAAAACTATGTACATAACCTCACAGACGATGAACCGGGTACAGGCGGCGACGTTTATATCTGCAATTCCGACCGTACTGTATGGCGTCTCGACGGCGCTACCGGTGAAGTAAAATGGTGCGCTGAAGCCTCTGATAAAGCGTATTCCTATGTCAGCATAGCTGAAGATGATGAACACATCCTGCGTGTATATCATGAAGCAAATATCATGCCCGACGGCACACCTATCGCCGGCAAAAGAATCCTCCTTGAAGTCATCGACCGCGAAACAGGCAATATCACTATTACTGCCGATCTCTCAGCTCTCGGCGCTACCGCATATGATTTCGACATCAACAACGAGATACAGTGCGTCAAGAACGATAAGCTCTATATTTACAACAGCCAGGATAACCGCATAAACGTCTACACTCTCAATGACGGCACTGCTGAATCTGAAAAGAGCATCGAAAGCGCCTCCGAAGACGGAAACCTCCTCACAAACGGCAGCATCTGCTTCATTGATGATGATGCACTCGTTTCATTCAACTCCAGCAAATCTCTCAACAGCTTTACCTCACTCAGACGCTTCGATAGTGACGTATCTGAAGAAAAATGGAGCACAGAAGTGCAGCTGAAGATAACTCCTGATGCCAAGAAATTCCTCTTTAAGAATGAAAATACCAGTGCAGGCTGCGATATTCTTGCGATCGTTACAAACATTGATATTGTGCTCATCAACTATGATACCGGCAATATTATCAGAACTATCACTCTTGACAGTCATATCGTTGATACTTCGTTCACAAGAACAGGTCTTATTATGATAACTGTCGAGGACGGTATCGAGTACACGCTCAACGTTGCATCATATACCGCCAGCGATAACCAGAATTCAGCCTACCGTACACAGAATTTCAATATGGGATTCAATCTTTGCAGTTACAGCAGAAACAAGTACGTTACAGCCGGAAGCTATTCAAGCACAGCGTACATTCAGTATACTGCCGAGAATCCGTCTTATACAAAGCTCAAAGCCGATGATTTCGACCACAAATACAGAATAATCAGTACATCTCCGGATGGTACTTATGCACTCGTCAGCGCCACATGGTATGAAAACAATAAGTATAACGAGAACAACCTGTTAAAAAACAATTATTACTTCTATAACTCTGATAAGGATGAGATCACTGCGATAAGCGCTCTCACAGATCTATCATTATCAGATGCTGTATTCGTCGACAACAGCTCAATCATCGCAGCAGTATTCAACCCTAAGGGTGCAGCAGAGAAAAAGCTTGTTATATTAAAAACCGGCTCAGATGTATGCGAGGAAATAGCTGATCCGCCTGAGTTCGATCCGAACAATATCAAGCTGTTTGCAGCCGGCGGCGGTGCAGTTTATATCCCGAAGGATAAAAGAAGTGCAGCATACGTAGGTCTTGACAAGACTGTCAAGCTGTCTACCGTTGATAAAGATGATTTCGACATTCTGGACGAATATACAGAGTACCGCAGCGGAAAGGCTGCTGTACTCCTCGAAGAGCGCTCATCAGGAAAGCTCATCGCAGAAGTACGTGATCCTGTCAACGGCAAAAATACAAATCTTGCGCTTGAATGTCATCCGGATACCGGTCTTAACATTTACAGAATGTTCTGGCAGGACGACAATACTATCGGAGTATTCTTCAGCGACCGCACGGTCAAGCTTTATAATGCTCAGACAGGAGAACTTACCAATTCCGTTGATCTTTCCTCTACTTCGCAGGAGCCGTTATCAGTCATTCCGCTCAGCGATGATACCTTCGGTGTTCTCTGCCGTGATTCCGGTCTCTATGAGATGAACTCAAACGGTTATACCGGCAGAAAGCTTAAGCTTGACACACCTGAGGACTATGGTGATGCTCTCGTTTCAGGTCTGAACGGCAAAGACGCTGCACGTCTGAATGTGTCCGCTTCCGCTGATAAGGGCTACTTATACGTCATCTGGAAAAACGGAGTTGCATGGCTGATCGACCTTGATAAATTCAAGTGCCGCTATCAGATCGACGGCTATCAGGCTGCACCATCAGGAAAGAGCATCGTCTATGCAAGCGACCTGTACAGCGATAAAGTCGGCTGGTACCCTATCTATACCACAAATCAGCTCATCCAGACCGCAGGCGAATACCTTGATAAGATGTCTGAAAAGGTGCAGGAGGCTGCTGAATGAAAAGCAAGGACAATAAACCTCGTTTTCTCTATATATTAGCGATATTGTCGTTCTTTATCGCCACTGTACAGGGTGCATTGTATTACAGCTCGTATGAATTGTTTTTCAAGCTGCTTCTCGTACTCCAGAACAGCATCAATGCTTTCGGCTTCAAAGCCACTGTTACGATAAAGGACGTTGTGAGCTACATGAACAGCGAACCAACTATCCTTAACAAATCAGTCGGTTATCTTTACTGTATCGCAGTGTTCACTGCACCTTACTGTACGATCTCTTTCATGTACAAATTCCTTGAAAGGATACTTCGCCTTATAATCAACTTCCGAAGAGGAAAAAACTGCGAACATATCCTGATCTTCGGCTATAACAGCGATGTGAAGTCGATGCTGCGCAATAACAAAAGCATTGATCTGAAAAAGAACTGTGTACACATCATAACTGCCGGAAATATTGCTGCGGATGAGTTCTACCGCCTGAACAAAAAGGGCTATATCGTGCATATGATCGACGTTCTGAAAGCTAATGAATCGGAACTGCCGGATCTCCTTGAAAAGATATACGCTGAAAAAGCTAAGAATGTGATCCTGTTCGAGGACTCTTCAATACGCAATTTCTCCCTGTTACAGCTTTTCAGACTCAATGAAGCGGATGATCCGTCACGTATAAAGCTTCCGGGCGGCGCAAAGATCTCATGCCGCTGCGAAGAGGACGGCATAAGCCGCCTTATCGCTGAATACTACGACAAAACGTCCGGTACTGAGGCTTTCTTCGACCTCGAACTCATCGGACTGCCTGAAATGCAGATACACAAAATGTACAGCGAAATACCACTGCATACGGTCTATAAAAACAGCGATACGCCCCTGCATGACTGGAATGTTCATCTGCTTGTAGTCGGTCTCGGAACACTCGGAATGGAAGCTGTATTGCAGGCTATGAACCTCGGAGTTGTCCATGAGTGCAACCGTATAGTAATAGACGTTGCAGATCCCGAAATAGACTCTAAAAAGCACATCTTCATGAACCAGTTCAGTGAAGATACCTTCGATTTTTCGGACACAAAGCTTACTATGAAGAGTTCTGCCGCCGACGGTCATATGGAGATAAATTTCTACTCCATGAACGCAAAGTACAACGATTTCTACAATCATATCCGTCAGAACACAAAAACTGATCCCTACACCTATGCTGTGATCACCCTTGAGAACGTTGACCTTTCAGTCAACTGCGTAATGCAGTTAGAGGAGATATTCTGCGAACATTCAGCTCATATACCGATACTCATGCGAATGGATTCCGACCGCCGTCTGGCAGGATATATCTCTGACGCTTGCGGACTCCTTGCTGATGTCTCACTCATCGACGACAGAAGCTGCGTCATAACTCTCGATATGATAATCAACCGCGAGATAGACAAACGTGCAAAGGAATACAACCACTTCTACAACAACATCTCCATTATCTCTGCGGACGATACGGGTACAGCTGATAATTCTGATGCTGATGCGGAAAAGGAATGGAACAAAATACGTCTTTTCCGCAGACTTTCAAGCAAAGCCGCTGCGTATCATGATGAGGTAAAAAACGATATTATCCCAAGACTCGCCGCCGAGAACGGCGTTGAACTCAAAAATAAGCTTGAACAGCTTCTTGGTCCGTCAGGCTTGATCATGCAGTATACCGGTAAGGCTTGGCGCATGAACGGTACTGAACAGGAACTCCTTGAACAGATCAAAAACGACCGCTTTGCATATACGCTTGCTTCACTTGAACACCGCCGCTGGTGCTGCTACATGGCTTCCATCGGCTGGAGATGCGGTGAAAGAAGTGACCGCTTCAGACGAAATCCGTGTATTGTTACGCAGGAAGAGCTAATGAAGAAATTGCCCGATATGTGCAAATACGATCTTATGTCGCTTATGGCAAGGTATCAGAAACTGTAACAATTATATATTTTCACAGCTATGTGCTTATTTCAATGCAGCATCATTTCTGATCGACATATTGTCCGATATGATTGTTGCATTTTTCTTTGTATTGTGATATAATGTATTATGTTGCACTATATTAGAAACGGAGTATTTCACAATGGTATATAATAATGTACTTGAAGCTATCGGTCATACACCTATGATAAGGCTTAACCGCATAAACAAAAAAGGCAATGCGGAAATACTTGTAAAGTTTGAAGGCCTTAACGTCGGCGGATCTATAAAGACCAGAACAGCCTACAATATGATAATAAATGCCGAAAAAGAAGGCAGGATCAATAAGAATACGATCATCGTCGAGCCTACCAGCGGAAATCAGGGGATCGGTCTGGCTCTCGTCGGTGCTGTCAGAGGCTACAAAACAGTCATCATAATGCCGGATTCCGTAAGCGAAGAACGCCGCAAGCTCGTTGAACACTACGGTGCTGAGGTCATACTTATCCATGATGACGGCGACATCGGTAAGTGCATACAGAAATGTCTCGATACCGCACTTGAAATGGCTGCAAACGATCCTAATGTGTTCGTTCCTCAGCAGTTTGAGAACATCAACAACACCCGCGCTCATAAATACTTCACAGCGCTCGAAATACTCGAACAGACTGCCGGCAGGATCGACGGATTCTGCTCAGGTATAGGTACAGGCGGTACGATAACCGGTATCGGCGAAACTCTCAAATCTCAGAACCCGGATATGGAGATATGGGCTGTTGAACCTGAACACGCTGCTATACTCGCAGGCGGTACTATCGGTACACACCTGCAAATGGGCATCGGCGACGGCATCATCCCGTCTATCCTCAATACCGACATCTACGACCACATCCACATCGTAACAGATGAGGACGCTATCTCAACTGCAAAAAAACTCGCTGCTATGGAAGGCATAATGTGCGGTATATCAAGCGGTACCAATGTAGCCGCTGCACTGAAGCTCGCAGAAAAGCTCGGTGAGGGCAAAACTGTTGTAACTATCCTCCCGGATACTGCTGAGCGCTATTTCTCAACACCTCTTTTTGAATGATATAAGTCTCCGGACCTCTTAACAGCCATAGGGATGCCTGACATTCTCTATGGCTGATTTTTTTCTGATTTACATAAAAAACGATCAGTCACTGATTTAGTTATACTATATTTTTATCCACAAATATGCGTTTTGTCCACCTAATATGCAAATTGTTAGTTGTGTTAATGTATAAAATATATTAAAATTGTACATAGAATTAATATATCGTTCACATATCAATTGGTGCAATTCTTTAAAGGAGGTTTAAAATGAACAAAGCCAAATACCTTTTAAGGTCTGGTATCGCACTGCTTCTGAGTGCCGCTATGACCGTAAACGTTTCTGCGGTGTCTATCGCAGCTGGCAAGAACGATTCAGGGGATGATCTTACTGTATTCTACGTTTCTCCGGACGGAAACGATTCCGGCGACGGCTCTCTCTCAGCGCCTTTCGCTACTATATCCGCCGCAAGAGACGCTGTAAGAAAGATCAACAGCAATATGTCCGGCAACATAACCGTGTATCTGCGCGGTGGTGACTATCGTATCACTGAGGCTATCGAGTTCGATAAGCGGGATTCAGCCACTAACGGCTACCGTATCTCTTACATGGCTTATCCGGGGGAAACTCCGGTCATCAACGGCGCTAAGAAGGTCACAGGCTGGACTAAGTACAATGATAAGCTCTACGCTGCTCCTCTCGACCGTGACTATAAGCTCCGCAACCTTTACGTAAACGACAAACGTGCCAATATGGGCAGCGTTACAGTGCAGTCAAAGGGAGGCTCAGGAAGTTACAGAATAACAGCCGGTCAGGCTGACTGGGCATGGGCATCCGGCGAAAAAAGCGACGGTATCGACTACAATGCAAATGACATTCCGCGCATACCTTCAAATTTCGATGACCTTGAGATCATAAACGGTACAACATGGAACGAAAATATAGTATGCACAAGAGATGTGAAATACAACAATGGTACTCTCACTCTCCTGCTCCAGCAGCCTTACGGTGCTATCGCTCAGACCCCCGGCTGGAACGCAGGCTTTGCCGTTAAAGGTACACATACGATCTACAACTCATTCTCTTTCGTCAATGACCCCGGCGAATTCTACTTTGATAAGACCGACAAAGTGCTTTACTATTATCCGCGGCAGGGTGAAGATATGTCCACTGCCGACGTTGAAGCACCTTTCGCAGACCAGCTTATCGTCATCAAGGGCGATTCCACCAGTGACCGCGTTACAGGTCTCGACTTCAACGGAATAACCTTTGCAAATACCGATTTCCAGCTTACCAACGTAGCTGGCTCTCACGGTAAAACGACCTGTCAGGCAGCACAGTCGTATACCGCCTTTGCTGATTCTGACTGGCATAAGTATAAATACGAAATGGCTGATACTCTTCCGGCTGCTGTACACATCACAAACAGCAGTTCAATAAACCTCACCGGAAACGTTGTAAAGCATACCGGCGCTGACGGTATCTCCATGAATAACGACGTTATCGACTCAAATGTGACCGGCAACTACATCACAGACATCACTTCAAGCGGTATCACTATCGGTCATCCGCAGCATATTTACATCGGCGACGCTTCATGGAACAACCATGAGAAATTCCCTGTCGGCGTTGAAGGTCTGTGTACAAACGACGTCATCTCGCAGAATATGCTCTATGACATCAGCGTTGTCCACGGATTCGGCGGATGTGCTGCTATCACCGCTTATTACACCGATTCCGTGAAGATACTCAGCAACACTATTGAAAAGACCGCCTACAACGGTATCCACATGGGCTGGGGCTGGTGTAATTTCAAGGACAGTAAAACTTCACGCGATAACATGATCTGCAACAACCGCGTTATCAACAGCCTTAACCGTCTGCATGACAGCGGCGGTATCTACACAATCGGTCAGATGCCGGGTACTATAATCAATGAGAACTACGTTCAGGGTATCCCTGCCGCTGCACAGTGGCAGCCGACTTACGGTCTGCACAACGACGAGGGTACTGCTTACATCGAGGAAAACGACAATGTTCTCGAAATAAGCCCGAATGTTACTTATACTATCAACTGTGAGGATTACGGTCAGAAGCACCACCTCACTATCAAACGCACCTATGCTACTGTCAATAAAATGGGTAAAAATCCTCCTGACAGCGACATTGATGATCCTATCGTGGTATCGGATAATGTATGGCCGCTCGCACAGTACAAGGTATGTCTTAACTCCGGCGTATCAGGCAAGTACAGCAGCCTTGTGCCGACGTGGCTGCAATCCGAGGCAGATCAGGTATTCCCTGCAAGCTGTCAGACTACCGGCGCAAGCGCTCTTCCTATACGTAAGGGCGGCAGCGGAAATACCGTATGGATCGCTCCTGAGAATACTGTTTCATTCAAGGCAGGCACTTCAATGACTAAGGCTTCAGGTACGGCAGAAACTATCAGAACTCCTGAGGAAGAAGGCGAATACCGCATTTACGTCCTGGATAAAGACGGAAAAGTCCTCAGCAGATCCTCACATATCCTCCGTGTCAGCGGTCTCGCTTCAGGTATTGAGGCAGAGACTTACGACTACCAGTCCGGTATACAGACTGAGAATTGCAGCGAGGGCGGCAGTGACGTCGCTTACATCGAAGACGGCGATTACATCGGCTTCAAGAGTATCGACCTTACCGGCGTAAAGTCCATTGACTTCCGTATCGGTTCAAACGGTGCAGCTGCTTCTATCGAGGTGCGTACAGATTCACCCGACGGCAAGCTTATCGGTACTCTTGATGTCTCATCGACCGGCGGCTGGCAGAAATGGGCTACTCAGAACTGTCCTGTCGAGAGCGTTTCGGGAACTCACGATCTCTACTTCGTATTCAAGGGCGGCGAGGGCTATCTCTTCAACATAAACTGGTGGAAGCTCAACGGTGCTGAAGTCAAGGTCGTATACGGCGATCTCAATAACGACGGAAAAGTCAACGGTTATGACACTATAATTCTCCGCCGCGCAGTAGTTCAAGGCGAGTGTGATTCATTCACGGCTGCCGATCTCGACGGAAGCGGCGAACTCGACAGTGAGGACATACGTCTGCATACTGATTACGTTTTAGGTAAAATCTCAACATTCCCGGTTTGTTAACGAACAGAAAGGTGATCTGATATGAAAAAATTTGGTTCTGCAATTTTAGCGGCTTTCGTAGCTGCTCTCTCAGTAGGTGAATATATGCCTCCTACACCTGCTGCAAATGCCGCTTCATTCACACACATGGAGTATACAGGCAAAAACGGCAACGAAGACGTTTTCGCAGTAAATCGCGAACCCGCCTCTGTAAACCCTATCCCCTATCAGTCTTCCGAGGCTGCTCAGAAAGCAGTTTGGGACTACAATTCCCGTGAGGATTCAGATTATCTGCAAATGCTCACAGGAAAAGGTCAGGACTGGCAGCTTACAGTAGTACAGAACGCTGAAAAATCGCAGGGATTTTTCGGTAACGGCTGGCTCGAACGCTACTATAACACAAATCCTGCCGATGGCTGGAAAACAGTCCAGCTCCCCGACAGCTGGACCTGTCAGGGCTTCGATTTCCCGATATATTCCAATATCCGCGAACCGTTCCAGAGCAAATACGATATGTATGTTTCTGCGCCAAATGCTCCGACTAATTACAACCCTGTCGGACTTTACAGAAAGATCTTCACTCCCGACAAGTCTATCCTCGAAAGCGGCAGAAGAGTATACATCCAGTTCGACGGTGTTGAGTCCGCTTACTATGTCTACATCAACGGTAAACAGGTCGGTTACAGCGAGGATACATTCAGTCCTCACAGATTCGACGTTACTGATTACCTCGTTGACGGAGAAAATACCCTCGCTGTTGAGGTACATAAATTCTGCGACGGCACATGGTTCGAGGATCAGGATATGATCTATGACGGCGGTATCTTCCGCGATGTTTTCCTCGTAAGCGCTCCTGATTCACAGATAGCAGACTATACAGTCCGCACCGACCTCGATGATACCTTCACCAATGCTCAGCTTGACGTATACTGCGATGTTAAGAACGCTTCCTCCGGCTGGACTGTTGAGGCTGATGTTTTCGATGAATCCGGCAAAGCTATCGTCAAGGGCGCAAGTGCAAAGGTAAGCGCCGACGGTACTCATATCAGCACCAAGGTCTTCGCTCCCAAGCTGTGGTCAGCTGAGCACCCCAACCTCTACGCGCTCGTGCTTACCCTCAAAGACGGCTCAGGCAATGTCCGCGAGATACTTTCAACTCAGCTTGGCTTCCGCGAGATCGGCTTCACACGCGCTGAGGTCGACTGGAATTATAAAGTCACTACGAAAAACTGGTCACCTATGACTATCAACGGCAAAAAACTCCTGTTCAAGGGCGTAAACCGTCACGATACCGATCCGTTCCACGGCAAAGCCTGCACTCAGGAGGCTATGTATGAGGACATCCGCCTCATGCAGAATAACAACATAAATGCAATAAGAACATCCCATTACAGCAACGATTCCTACCTATACTGGCTCTGTAACAAATACGGTATGTACGTTATGGGCGAGACCAATATGGAGTCCCACGCTCTTATGGACAATAACGACTCCAAGGCTCTCTTCTACGAGCTCGCTATGGACAGAACAGAGACCGCTTACAAGCGTCTGAAAAACAATCCTTCTATCGTAGCATGGTCGATCGGAAACGAAATGGCTTACACAGGCGATCCAAATGCTGCCGGAGGTATGTTCCGCGACATGATATGGTACTTCAAGAAGAATGATCCTACAAGACCTGTTCACAGTGAAGGTCAGGGCGATGCTATGGGCGTTGACATGAAGAGCAATATGTACCCGGCTTCTCAATGGCTCGGTCAGAACGCCGGTGTCGGCAAAATGCCTTATGTTATGTGCGAATACGTTCATGCTATGGGTAATTCCGTAGGTGCGCTCAAGGAATACTGGGACGTCGTCCGCAGTTCTGACAATATGCTCGGCGGTTTCATCTGGGACTGGGCTGACCAGTCAAGAGCTGTTGACCTCAGCAAGGTCGGCGGCGGCTGGGACTACTACTCTGAAAGCTACGCTCACAAGAACCTCTATCAGGAGGAATCCAAAGGCAAATATTTCGCTTACGGCGGCGACTGGGGCGATAATCCGAACGATAACAGCTTCTGCGAAAACGGTATCGTTTCCCCTGACAGGACCGCACAGCCTGAGCTCGCCGAGGTACGCTATCAGTACCAGAACTTCTGGTTCTCGGCAACTCAGGATCAGCTCGCAAACCATGAGATCGGTGTTTACAACGAAAGCAGCTTCTCCGACCTTAACGAGTATAACATAGAATGGTCTGTGCTCAAAAACGGTATAGCTGTTCAGAACGGAGTTATTGACGATGCTTCTGTTGCTCCGCTTTCCAAAGGCACTGTTGCTGTACCTTTCAAAACTCCGGCAGGCGGTCTTTCAGGCGATGAATACTACCTCGATATATCTGTAAAGTCCAAGAAGGATAACCGCACCATACCAGCCGGTACTGAGATCTCCTACTGGCAGACTCCTTTGAGCGGACAGGGCAGCAATTCTAAATACGACCACGGTTCTGATGAAGTGAATATCACTGAACAGAACGGCGCTTACATCACTGTCGGCAAGAATTTCAACTTCTCTATAAGCAAGTCGAGCGGACTTATGTCCATGTACAGCTATGATGGTGATCTGCTCATCTCGGAAGGTCCGAAGCCAAACTTCTGGCGCGGCAACGTTGAAAATGATACCGGCTGGGGCGCTAAGGACGTATTTGACAAGACATGGGAACACGCTGCTGATGAGATCAAAGCTGAAAAGATCGACATCTCGGACGGCGCTGAAGGTCAGAAGATAATCGTTGCACATACTGTTCTCCCTAAAGCCGGATATACCAAGGTGGACATCACCTACACTGTTTATCCGGACGGCAATGTCAATGTAGATATGAACGTTGACGCTACAAGTGCAAAGCTCGGAAACTTCCTGAAGGTCGGCTCTATCATGACTCTTCCTGACGGCAGCGAACAGCTCAGCTGGTACGGCAACGGCCCTGTTGAGACATTCAACGACAGAAAGTCCAACGGCAGACAGGGCGTATGGGAAAGCACTGTATCAGATCAGTTCTACCCTTATATGAAAGCTGATGACTGCGGCAACCTCACTGATGTTAAGTGGATCTCTGTCAAGGACGAGTCCAACAGATACGGGCTGATGATCGCTGCTGACGGTACTGTCGAAGCAAGCGCACTCCACTTTACTCCGGCGGATCTCCAGAAAGCAGATCATGTTTATAAGCTTTCTCCGCGTAAAGAAACTATGCTCAGCGTTGACTACGGTTCAATGGGTACAGGTACTGCAACCTGCGGTCAGGCAACTCTCGATAAATACCGTCTGCCCTCAACACGCACCTATAACTGGAGCTACACTATCGTTCCTGTCGAAACTTCTCTGAGCAGTTCAAATATCACAGGCAAAGCAGCTAAGCTCCGTTCTGACGGTGTCGCTGTTCAGGATAAGAGCCATAATGCGCTCGTTGTTCCAGTAACTTCCTCCGCTTCATTCAAGAATACTGCCTCAGGCAATGCTGTTTCAGGCGCAGTTTCAATACCTCGCTGCACCGACCTTGAAAAGTCATTATCAGGCAAGAACTCATTCACAGTTGAAGTAAATGCAGTTCCGACTGGCAATCCGCAGTTCAATATGTTCGCCGGCAAGGGCGATTACGCTTTCGCTCTCAGAGCTGAAAATAACCGCCTTGTATTCTTTGTACGCGCCGGCGGTGAATGGAGACAGCTTTCATGCAACATTTCCACTACTGACGGCTGGATAGGCGTTAAGCATCAGCTCGCCGGTATCTACGATGCCGACAACAACACTATAAAGGTCTACTGCGATGGCAAGATACTTGGCGAACAGAACATCAAAACTACTGATGGAGTTGCTGCTTCTGAGTATCCGCTGACACTTGGTGCTTGTCCGCAAACAAACAGAAGCTCAGAGGCTGAATTCTATGAGTTCAGAGTTTACAGCAAGGCTCTTTCAGAAAGTGAACTGAAATCTCAGAATACTGATTCACCGGCGATCTCTCCGGATGACAAATGCGTTCAGCTGTGGCTTGATTTCGATAATTTAGCCGAAAATACCGAGCCTGAGATAACACGCGGCGATGCTAACTGCGACGGTAATGTTGATATGTCCGATGTAGTAATGGTAATGCAGGCTTCACTGAATCCGAAGAAGTACGGCGAAGACGGCACAAGCGATGACCGTATCTCTCCGCTCGGACTCCTCAACAGCGAGGTCGACGGCAAAGATGGCGTAAACCTCAACGATGCCCTCATTATTCAGAGATTCTCACTAAAGCTTATTGATACTATCTAATTTTCCGGGACGCACTTTACAGTGCGTCCCTGTTATTATACTTATCCTTGTGGACTATGCAGCATAACGGCTTGATTTTTTTTATTTCATGTGGTATCATAAATATTGAGGGTGCATACCCCGTTTTGGGTAATTTTCCTGCGTATACTATAATTAATACGGTGGTGATAACTATGGAGTCTGACGCTAAACAGATCATTTCCAAAGTTTATAAAGCTAAAAACGACAGCCATGCAGCTGATGACCTCATAGAATCTTATCTGCCTTTCATTCGTTCGGAAGCAGCAAAGATACTGAAACGTCCGGTAGATCAGAGCGATGACGAAATGAGTATCGCAATGTTCGCGTTCTACGAGGCTATAAGAAACTACTCGCGTCTGCGTGGTTCATTCCTGAAATTCGCAGCACTTCAGATAAAAAACCGCCTCATAGACTACTTCCGAAAAGAAAAACGCAACCGCGGTCATATATCCCTTGATGAGGCTGATGACGATGACAATTCCCTCATTGATTCGATCAGCGATGAACACGATGACTACCGCGAAAATGAGATACGTGAGGCTACTCAGCAGGAGATCGCTGAGTTATCGGCTCAGATGGATGATTTCGGAGTTTCAATGTCGGACGTTGCTGATAACTCTCCGAAACAGAGACGTACTCTTGAGATATGTCAGAAAGCTATTCACTATGCGCGTAACAATCCCGATATTCTGGAAGATTTCCTGAGGACTAAAAAAGTTCCTCTTGCGCGTCTTTCAGAGGGCGCAGGCGTTGAAAGAAAAACACTCGAAAGACACCGACGCTACCTCGTTGCTGTACTGCTTATATGCACAAACGGTTACGAGATAATGCGCGGACATATAATGCAGGTTCTGAAAGGCGGTGAAAGATCATGAAATATATCGTAATGGAATGCCACAAGGGATATGCTGTACTTATGGATGAGGAATCCCGTTTCGTAACGGCTGCAAATCTCGGATATAACGTTGGTGACACGATAAACGATCCTGTACTGATGTCATCAGGAAGTGAAGATGCTTCACGCAGAAAGATCATGATCACCGCTAAATTCGTGAGCATCGCAGCTTGTCTTACACTTCTTATCGGCTCTGGCTACCTCTATTATTCAAGCAATTACAAGACCTACTCAACTGTTATTATTTCAGAGGCGGACGTAAAAATGTCCATTAATAAAAAAGGCAAGGTAATAAAGTTAGAAAGCTGTAATCAGCGCGGCGAAGAAATAATCAAGGATTACAACGCCAAGGGCAAGGATCAGCTCACAGCCGCAAATGAGATAATTGAGCTCGGTATATCCAAGGGATACCTCTCAGACGGCGAAACTGTTTCACTATATGTCTCAGACGGCGAAACTGATAAATACGATGAGATCTCAGATGATTCCGATAACAATATCAATAAGCATAATCTTAAGGTAAGCGTTCACAGTATGAACGAATATGATGATCGTAAGTCTGTATCTGCAACGAATCCTGTTACCACAGATGCCCCTCCAGCACCGGCTGTACCTGAGAAACCGCCGGCAGCACCGGCTGCACCTCAACCCGCTGAGTCTCCGCATGGAGCACCGCTCCCGGACGGAAACGATAAAGCGGTCGTACCGCCTGCTGCACCTAATGCTGATGTTCCGGCACCGGCTGAACCTCCGGTCAAGCCAGACGATAACAACGTAACCCCTCCTTTATCGGAGCCAAAGGCAACTGAACCAGCTGCTCCTCCTCACGAACCTCACCACGATACTGAACCGCCTTCGGCACCTGATAAGATCAACGAGCCAAAGCACGATAAACAACCGGATAAAGAACCCATCCCCAAGCGTTCGGAAATCAATATCACTCCCAACGGTATTCTGAACAAGGAGCTCCCGCATCCGGAAGTAAATATCAAAGCCCCCAATATCCCATGATATATATGTAAAAGACGGCAGTCAGCTGTGTGGATCAGCTTTATACTGCCGTCTTTTACTGTTTTTGATACAATATGCGATTGCGAATACCAGATTTGCAAAACACCGGAAAAGATTCTTTACAAATTTTTTCAAAAAAATTCTCGCGCTACCCCGTTTTTGAAAATACAGGTGCGTATTCTATTATCAGAATGCAATAAAGCATTTATCTCCGATAAGGAGAAGAATATTTTATTAAAAAGGAGTCGTTAATCATGAAAAGCAGAAAACAAGTAATCGCTGCGATCGCAGCAGTATCAGTCCTCTCAGTTGCAACAGGAGTCAGCGCTTTCGCAAGCAATCAGGCTGCAAAAGAAGATAAGCCAGCTGAAAAGCCGGTAGCTGTTGAAGAGATCGCTTCAGAAGCTGAAAATACAGAAGAAGCTGAAGCTGATGCTCCTGAGGTTTCCGAAGACGCTGAAAAGCCTGAACTTCCTACTGAGATAGAAGCACCTTCCGCTCCTGCCAAGGATCTTGAAAAGCCAGAAAAGCCAGAAAAGCCGGAAAAGCCGGAGCTTGCTGAAAAGGAAGAAGAGAAAGAAAAGCCTGCTAAGCCAGCTGGTCCTAAGGAGATCAAGGACGAGATAGAGAAGGCGTTCGATTTTGATAATTCAAACTTCAAGGACGAAGAGTCCAAGCAGGGTTGGTTCGATTTCTGCATTAAGGATCTCAGAGTCAAGGACAAGGAAAACGAGAAGATCAAGCCAGAGCCACCTGTTAAGCCGGAAGAGGCTGTAAAGCCTGAGAAGCCGGAAGCTCCTGCAAAGCCGGAGCCTGCTGAGGATATGCCAACTCCTCCGGAGCCGCCTGTAAAGCCTGAAGAGAACGAAAAGCCAGAGCCTCCAAAGCCTGCTGAGAATGCTCCGGAAGCTCCTAAGCCGCACGAGATCAACAAGCCCGAAGCTCCTAAGCCACATGAGCACAAAGGTCCTAAGGAGCTCGAAAACGTTGAGCCTGCAACAGAGGTTCAGGTTGAAGTTGTTACAGAAATAGCTGAATGAGGGGAGCCCCCTCTGGCGGAAACGTGGCATATGTTTACCAAGCACATATTTTCAGGCTCGGTAACCCGCTTTTTCCGTTAAATTAAGCTGAATAATGGTTGCCCCCTCGAAATATTCAGTTCTGATTTTGAGTTATAGATAATGATAAGTTACTAATGATATAATAATATTCTCTATGTTTCCCAGAAACCACCTCGAGTCCCGGTCAGATAAGCCTCCTGACCGGGGCTCTTTTTTGCAATATAAATCAAAAACCTCCGGCATTGAAGCGGAGGCTCTGACTGTCCCAACATAATAGAACAAACCCAATTACGATCCTCAGATGTGCAGTTAGAGGATCTTAGTTTAATCGTTTCACGATTTTCACTACAATAAATTCTAACATTTTTTGTTCTTCTTGTCAATAAAATTTTAACATCTGTGCTCGATTTCTACATCTTTTACAAATCCGGACATTCATAATTGGTGAGTTTGTCAGCAGTATATTTTCCTGATCTGTTGCTATTTCAGAAATAGTATGCTACAATAATTGTAATAGATAATAAATGTCTGTGAGGTGGGAATTATGCTCAACAAATGCCTAAGAACTGCCGCTGTTTTAGCCGCTTCTGCTATGCTTTTGAATATGCCTTACGCTCCGGAAAAATGCATCGCTGAAGCTTCTGGTCTGACCGACAGCGGCATCGACTATACAGAAACTGTCGGTACTATATCCAATCCTGCCGCCGGTTATACCAATACGGTATGGGCTAATTGTGCGCCCGGCAGTACCGAAGTCTATGATCCGCACGGAAGTTTCGTGCTGTTCTTTATTGACATCGGTGCTTTTTCAAGCGGTATCAATGGCAAAGAGGACTACGACCTTGATGAGACTTTTTTCAATGCATGGCGTCAGACTCTCGATAACTGCCGCAAAAACGGCTGCATGGTAGGTATGCGTTTCCGCTATGATGCTGTGGGTACTGCGAACCCTGAACCTGCTTCGTTCGATAAGATACTCGATCATATAGACCAGATCAAGGAAAGCCGTATACTTGAGGATAACCGCGACATCATATGTCTCATTGAATCCGGATTCGTAGGCAAATGGGGCGAACAGCACGGCGGTAAATACACTGAACCAGCTGACAAAGCCAAGCTGCTTGATGCGCTGATAAAAGCTGTTCCCGATAACATCCCCATAACCGTTAGAACTCCCGATACCTTCGCTGAATGGGTAGGCATAAAGCGTTCTCAGCTAATGGATGAGGAGCTCAGGAATGCAGCTGCTTCTTCGGCATCACAGCCGATAAACAGTATCCTCTGCAAAAGAGTCGGCATCTACGATGACGGCTATATGGGCAGCGATTCCGACCTCGGTACCTACTCCGACCGCAAAACTGAGACCGACTGGATCTCGTCAGTTACCGATAAGACCTACTTCGGCGGAGAGTTCTCAGGCAACCTTGAATATGCTTTCTCATTCGATACCTATCTCCCCGAAAACTCTATTAAAGAGATGTACAAAACTCATCTCAGCTACATTAACAGCAATATTTTCCAGAAATACAAGGACTTCACCTTCGATGAGAAATGCGATGCCGAGAACGTTGACAACTCCGCTTACTACGGCGAAAATGTTTTTCAGTTCATACGCGATCACATCGGTTACAGGTTTGTTCTCAGAAAGTCGGAGCTCACTGCCGAGACAGTTCAGGGCGGTGAACTTGATCTGCATTTTAAGGTTGAGAATACCGGCTTCGCTAATCCTGTACCTGATACGCATACCTGCATTATTCTCGAAAACAACGGCGTTTATATGAAGGTGCCGGTGGATATAAACTGCAATGAATGGTATTCACGCACTGTCAGCGACAACTCTGTAAAGCTTCACATTCCGGACAGCATTGCTCCCGGTGAATGGAAGGTGTATCTCAATCAGTCTATGGGAATTCCAAAGAATGAATTCGAGGAACTTCCCCTGCGCTCGATACGTTTCGCAAACAATGACGTGTGGAACGCTAAATTAGGTGCTAATTACCTCGGAACTGTCAGCATCAAGCATTCCGATAACCTCAGCGGTGATAATTCACTTTATGAGATAACCCCAAACGGAAACGGTATCGGCTCATGTGACTATCTGCTCACCGATCCGCGCACCGTCATCGACGGCAAAATTACAAGCAAAGATGAATGGACTGAGGATATGAAGGTAGCTGATAACGGCAAAGGTCAGTCGATCTACGTTAAAGCAGATGAGAAATTCCTCTATGTTATGAGCACTATGCCGGAAACTGCTCAAGCGCCTGTCTATAACCTCAGTCTCGTGAACCCTCAGCTGGACAACGAACGTTACTGGCTGTATTATGAATCCGGCGGATTCGTATATTTCAATCACTCTTCAAAAGAAGACTTCGACTGCAAGTGGAATGGCAATATTGTTGAATTCCGCGTCACGCTTAACACATATAACCTCAAAGCCGGAGATACCGTCAATAACCTGAGAGTTTTCCTTCAGGACAGTGCCAACAACTGGATAGATCTCGGAGATATTACCGCAGCTTCAGCAGTTGTTCCGAGCGGTATCGCTGTGTACACCGCCAAGCACGATATACGCCTGACATCCGGCAGCAGTCACACTATAAATGTTTATTCACCGCTCTTCAATGACGCTTCCTATCAGTGGTACAAAGATGATTCTCCCATTGAGGGGGCAACAGATACGTTCTACACAATAAAAGCTGCGTCTGAACAGGATCTGGGCAGCTATTCATTGAGAATAACCGCTCAGGACCGCATTGATACTGTTATCCCTGCTGCAAACGTTATTGAAGTATCGGACGCTAAAGCCCTGCCTGCGGGTGATGCTAACTGCGATGGCGAGGTCGATATGTCGGATGTAGTAATAGTCATGCAGTGCTGCCTTAACCCTAAAAAGTACGATGTGAACGGTCTCAGCGATGACCGGATAACCGAAAAAGGCAAGCTTCTCGCAAATGTTGACGGAACACCGGGGCTTAGCACAAACGATGCTCTGCTGATACAAAAATTCACTCTCAAACTAATAAACAGTCTCACTAATACCTGATAACGCAAAAAGCACCTCATGGAACAGGCATTTGCCCTCCGTGAGGTGTTTTTAATATATTTCGTCTATTTCAGATAATAATAACCAATGCCTATCAGTTCGCGCGTCCAGTAGGTCGGAACCAGATACCATGAGGTATCTGCGGATATGTTTGATGATCCGTTTATCCCCTGCTTCCTTGCGATCATTTCAGCACGGTACTGGTGATAAGCATCGGTAACGATAGTGATATTATCACTGAGACCTTCCCTCATGATGATCTCCTGCGAAAATCTCAGATTCTCCTCAGTATTCACGGAACGATCCTCCATGTAGACACGCTCCGGCGCTATGCCGCGCTCTGTGAGGTAAGTCTTCATACATTCAGCTTCGCTTATCGCTTCATCGCTGCCTTTTCCGCCCGATACCACAACGCTGACGCTCTCATGCTCAGCAAGGTAATCGTAAGCCTTATCAAGCCGCTTTCTCAGCATACGGCTGGGCGCACCATTTTTGACCTTGCAGCCAAGCACGACAAGTGTTGTATCGTCAGTTTTGGGCGTGTCGTTTGCAGCTCTTACCATTAAGGCACTCACAACCGCCGCATACGTCACAAACAAGACTATCAGCACAGCTGCCGTACACAAAAACGTCCTGCCCGCGTTGACGTTCCACAACGCTCTCAGACGTCCGGTAAATCGTCCGAAAAAGACGAAAACCAATGTCAGCGCAGCTGTAACAGCTATTCCGAAAGCATTTCCGAGGTTGAATATCCCCCGAAATATCGGTACAACATAGAATAACAGCATTACAATCGAAATAAGTGCCGGAATTATCTTAGTATTCTCTTTCTGTAAAAATCCCATTATCTCCATAAATGTTCTTCATCACATTTTTGATGCAAGTTTTATGATCCTGTCAAGGTTCTCCTTAGTAGTAGTTTCACTGCCAAGGTGAGTAGGAACAGCGTTATAAAGTCCGTGGAAATCCGAACCGCCAGTCTGGATGAGATCATACTTCTCCGCAATAGAAACGAGGTCTTTGCGGTAATCAGCATCAGCGGAATGATGTCCGACCTCAACACCGTCTATCTTGCCCTTCTGAGCAAGTTCTTCGAGAAGCTCCATATTGTTGTACTGAGCCGGATGCGCCATAACTGCAACACCCTTAGCGGTATGTATGAGGTCGATAACGAAGTTTACATCCGGATATTCACGCTCAACATAGCAGCTGCCTTTCTCAGGATTAAAAAGCTCTCTGTCGAGGTCGCCGTAGAATTCGAGCGCATAGCCGTAGCTGATAAGAGCTCTCATTATGTGCTGCTTGAAAATACTCTTTGAGGACGTTGTGTGCTTGAGTATGCTTTCAAGCGTGATCGGGTACTTTTCAATGACCTTGTCGATCATTTCCTTGGAAGTCTGCTTTCTTATCTCACAGCACTTCAGGCAGAGACCTTCAAGGCGGTCAGGCTTCTGCGGAGCATAGCAGAGTATGTGAACCTTGCTGTTGCGTTCCTTATCCCAAGCTGAAAGTTCAACGCCATGGAGTATCTTTATACCTGCTCTTTCCGCGAGCACATCAGCGCGTGAAAAAGATGCCATAGTATCGTGGTCGGTGATTGAGAGCCAGTCGATATTGGTACGTTTAGCCTGATCTATAATATCCTCAATACCAAGCGAACCATCCGAAAGCTTGGTATGACAATGCAGATCGCAAATCATAAATTCCTCCTTATCTGCTGAATGATCAGCGGTGAATATAATTATATATATTCACAGTTTGTATAGAAGATATACAAAACCGACAATAATTATACCACATAATGAAAGAAATTGCAAGCTTTTCACTTATTTTTTTCTTTGAACTAATTTCCAACGCCTCTAAAAACAACTATTCTTTGCAGTATGCATTATATAAGTCACTTTTCCTGAACCCGTGTTCCTTTGCCACTTCCTTACAGGCATCGACCGGTCTTTCGCCCATATCGACCAGCTTCCGTACAAGTCCAAGCGCCTGCTCAACAGTCATTTCATCTGTGGCTGTATCACTGCTTCCCTCAAGCACGAGCACGTACTCGCCCTTTGGCTCATGCTCAGAATAATAATCAACTGCCTCTCCGAGAGAAAGTCTCAGCACCTCTTCGTGAAGCTTTGTAAGCTCACGGCAGAGTGATATTCTCCTGCCGCTGCCGAATGCCCCGGCGAGGTCTGAGAGTGTCGTTTTCAACTTATGAGGTGCTTCGTAAAATATCATTGCACCTGTTTCATTTCGGAGAGCCTCCAGCCTTTCGGAACGCTCCTTCTTTGGCACAGGCAGAAATCCCTCGAATGTGAATCGGCGCGTGTTCAGTCCGGATAGCGCCGCAGCTGATACTACCGCACTTGGTCCGGGAACTACTCTTACCTCTATGCCGTTTTCAGCGCAAAGCTTCACAAGAACTTCTCCCGGATCTGATATGCAAGGCATACCTGCATCAGTAACAACTCCGCAGCTTTCGCCTGCTATAAGCCTGTCTATAATACGCTGAGCATCCGCCTGCGAGCTGTGCTCATGAAAGCTTACAAGCTGATTCTTTATCTCATAGCGGTTGAGAAGCTTCAAGGTCACGCGGGTGTCCTCGGCGCATATGAAATCGAGTTCCTGAAGCATCCTCAGCTGACGCAGAGTAATGTCCTCCATGTTTCCGATCGGAGTTCCGATAATGTAAAGTATACCGCTCATACGCTCTCCTTTCCTGTGTTGTAGATTTTCCGGAGTTCATCTGAAAAGCCGTCACCGCTGCGAATGTAAAGCTGGGGTTCTATCTTCATGAAAGGCTTTGAACCTTTCTTTCCCTCGATCAGGAACAGCCACGGTGCTTCTTCCTGATTTTTGGAGACCATTCGCAGTCTTTTCGGCTCTATATCGTTATTCTTCATTGCAAATATGACATCGCTGAGACGTTCCGGACGGTTGCACATACATAGTCTGCCGCCAAATTTCAGAAGCTTACCGGCAGCGCGGCAGATGTCGTCAATATTGCACATTATCTCGTGACGCGCTATCCTCTGTGCTGTTATGGCGCTCTGGAATCCGGCATTGTCAGCCTTGTAAGGCGGATTGCAGGTAACAAGATCAAGCTGTCCGAGAGGAGCATCATCCCACAGTATCTTCAGATCAGCGCAGACCGGTACTATACCACTGGTCTCACTGCGTTCAAGACCGAGCTTCAGCTGCTCGATCGCCCCCTCCTGAATGTCAACAGCATAGGTTATCTGCGGCGGACGCTGCTTCTGCATAATCAGAGGTATTATGCCGCAGCCTGTACCGAGATCGCAGGCTTTATCCTTAGCACGGTACTGTGAAAAATCCGCCAGCAGAAAAGCGTCCGTGCCGAAGCGGTGATCAGTGCTGGCACAGACGTATATTTTATCCGTGAGTTTTTCGTATTTGTATTCCATAGTTTATTCTCCGGTATATGTGCTTATAACTGTTATACTGCCGACAATATGCTTGTTGAAATTTTCAAGCTCCTCAGCCGGTATCCAGAGTTCCTGATGATAACTCCTGCCAACGGTCTGCACTTCAAAACCGGAGATATACTCATCATCGACCTCAAACCTTGTTACATAGCCCCTGCGGTCAGACGCTGATTTTACATTCCATTTTTCTGCTATTTCGCAAGCGTACTTCTCGTTCAGAACGGGGTAAAATATCGGCTGTTCAGGCAAGCGCGGCGGAAAGCCCTTATACCCGCTCTGTTTTATCAATTCCAGCTCAGCAGTACCAACTGGTCGGTAAAGTATCATATTATCGTTCCTCCGCCGACAACGACATCCCCGTCATAGAGGACAACAGCCTGTCCGCTTGTTACTGCCCTCTGCGGCTCGTCAAACTCGACCTTGTACTTTCCTTCGCCAAGATAAGTCACAGTCGCCGGCTGCTCCTTCTGACTATACCTCGTTTTCGCAGTTACCCGCATAGGCTCGGTGATTTCCGGCACTGATATGAGGTTGAAATCATCAGCGATAAGCGACTTCGTATAGAGGTCTTTCTCGTCTCCGAGAGTAACGGTATTTGATGCAACGTCCTTGCTTACAACGTAAGCCGGCTTGCCGAGTGATATGCCGAGATGCTTGCGCTGTCCGACCGTATAATTTATGATGCCCTTGTGTTCGCCAAGAACTTTTCCCTCAGTGTCCACAAAATTTCCGCATGGCACATCAGCACCTGTAAAGCGGCGTATAAAGGCAGCGTAATCGCCGTCCGGAACGAAGCAGATGTCCTGACTGTCGGGCTTTTCCGAATTGATAAGCCCTACCTTTCCGGCAAGCTCACGCACCTGAGTTTTATCAAGTCCACCGAGCGGAAATATAGTATGCGAAAGCTGCTCCTGAGTGAGCGAATACAGCACATAGGTCTGATCCTTGCTGCGGTCCTTTGGACGTTTCAGAAGCCAGCGTCCGGAAGCTTCATCGTATTCATTGACGGCATAGTGCCCCGTTGCTATATACTCATATCCGAGTTCAAGGGCACGTCTGAGCATTTTGTCAAACTTCACATGACGATTGCACTCAATGCACGGATTCGGTGTTCTGCCGCAAAGATAGCTGTCGGAGAAGTTTTTCATGACGTATTCACGAAAATTATCCTTGAAATTGAATACAACGTGCTCAAAGCCAAGCTTATAGGCAACACTCCTTGCGTCCATGACATCATTGAGGGCACAGCAGGTCTTGCCGTCCTTCTGAGCCTGATCTATATCCTCGTCCGAGAAGAGTTTCAGGGTTACGCCCATTACCTCGTATCCCTGATCTCTCAGAAGCATTGCAGCCACGGAGCTGTCAACTCCGCCGCTCATGCCAACCATTACTTTTTTCATATCATCGTCCCTTATATACCAAATTCATCGCCGAGGATGTTTTGCAGCTCTGCAAGAGAATCCGCATAAACGTCCGCAAGACGCTTTATCTCGTCACTTTCAGCAGCAGATACCTCATCATATACAGCAGCAGTTCTGAATCCAGCCCTGACCGCAGTCTCGATACAGTGCAGAGAATCCTCGATAACAAGAGTTTCTTCCGGAAGAGTGCCAAGTCTTTCCGCCGCTCCGAGAAAAATCTCAGGAAATCGCTTTCCGCGCGGATAATCGACATCCGTCAGCACGAATCTGAACCTTTCAAATATCCCGAGACGTTTCAGCACAGCCTCTGCAAGACTTTTATACGTTGCTGTTGCAATACCGTAGGGTATACCCTTTTCGTCAAGGTGACCGAGTATCTCCTCAACGTGCGGTTTAAGAGGTATGTTCTGCTCATACTCTATCCGGACAAGCTCCTCTATCCGGGAAATTATCTGCTCCTGAGTAAGCTTCAGACCGAGTTTCTCAATAAAGAAGCGTGATGACTGCTCTATCGACATCGTTCTTACCTTCTCCGAAACGCTTTCAGAAGGTGTCGTTATACCGTTTTCACGCAGAAGCTTCCTGTCGACATCGAACCACACCTTCATTGAATCTATAAGAGTTCCGTCAAGGTCGAAAATAATCCCCTTTATCATCTTCCTACCCTCGCAGAAGGTTCAGTTAAAGGCGAACTTTCCTTTTCTGCCGCTTCATTCTCTTCAATTTCCGCAGGATCTGGTTTCAGTTCTTCGTTTTCGGAAATCAGTTCATTGTATGTTTTCATAGTTACAGCACGTTCCGCATCAGAGGTCACATGATGTCCGCCTGTCTCAGAATCTCCGCAGATAACCACAGCCTGCTTGCCCATTATATCATACATCGTTCTGAATCTGTCGATGTCGTATTCCACATTTCCTTTGAGAGGATCGGCAACTTTTACTGTTTTTGCGTTCTTATCATAGCCATAAAGCACTACACAGTGCTGGAAGGGGTTGAAATAGAAATCGCTGCCATTACCGGCAGTCCACATATATTCGTCTCTGCACCATGTAAGGTTGATAGTCGTCCATGTAAGAGTCGGTCTGCCGTCTGTTACCTGATAGAGCAGATCATCAAATTCTGTTCCTGTGAGGTCAACTCCATAGCACGGCGAATCCAACGAAGCAAAATATCTGTCTGCCGTCTGTACAATTACATTTGCATTGCAGCCGAAGCCGTCGATATGCGGATTTCCGACATACGCCTCATCCATTACGACCTCGCCGATGAGAGTTATCGGCATAAAGTCATCAGCAAGAGTTTCTTTATCAACATCAAATCCGAGGTAATTAAGCAGCGTTGTAAGTGCTGTGACCTCGCAGCCTGTCGGCAGCTCAGGTTTCTGCAAAACAGCCTCCACACCGCCTATCTCAAAGTTATCAGGACAGGTCTCGAACTCATGCCTGTTTATATCCACGGTAAACTGTTCGGTAATCGGTTCGGCAATAGTTTCCGTTACTGTCTCACTGACCGTTTCAGCAGCAGCCGTAACAGCTTCTGTTGTGTTCACGGAAGCCATTTTGCTTTGCAGTATATCCTGATCCGGAACACTGTTTATCGTACCGCATGAGCACATGACCAGCGTCAAAGCAGTACACAAAGCGAGGCATTTCGCCAATTTCAATATCATTAAGTATTACTCCATATCTATCATTATCTTAGCCCTGTAATCTTTCTGCGCCGAATTGATCGCACCAAGCGCAAGTCCGTAAATATCAGAGGCTCTTATCTCAAGTTCGGCAAATCTTTTTGCCGCAGGACTTGTTTCAGCAAGCTTCGCTATCGAAACTGCAAATGGTATCCTTGCTTTGCTCTTTGAAGCAGCAAGGATCTCTCTTCCGCGCTCGTTGAACGCAAGTATGCGTCCATAAGGCGGAAGCACATCCAGATCGTCTTTTTTTATCCCTATCAGGAGCGACAGTATTATCCTCCTGATACGCGCCATAGTATAGCGCTTGTTCTTTACTGTGAAAAGCAGCTCTTCAAGTGAATCAGCAAACTTCGCGCCGGCAATACGGTATTCAAGTCCCTGAGCAACGTCATATACTTCCGCTATCTCTTCCGGCGAGGATGATCTTACCTTGTAGAGCATCACCCTTTCAAGACGCTTCAGCGAAGCGATATTGCCGCTTTTATAAGCTGCGGCTATCTCCTCTGCCCACATGAACGGAAGGTATCTCCTTACTGAGGAAATATCTCTTTCCTCGATGATCTTTTTCCTTATATAGGAAGCGCTTGCGAACTCGTCATCAGGAACTTCGCTGTCGTGCGATGCGCTCTGACGCTTAACTGTAAAAGGTTCGATCGCAGATACGCTCTTTTCAAGGGCTTTCATATACTCAATCGCAAGAAGATTGTTAGGTTCGCTGATTATAGCACCTGCCCGCGGATCGAGTCCGTTCACAACTGAAGTGAGTGCTCTCGGATAAGTGTATCCCTTTTCCATTATCTGCTTTATCTCTTCGGAATGAGTTGCGGCAGCTTCTGAGATTACATCAAGTGCTTTCCTGAGTCTGACAATATCACCGCACTCGCTTCCGAATGATAGTTCATCCACAACCCCGAGCGAATCGAGGATATGTACTGCGCCTGCCGCAAAATTCTCAGCAGACGAAAGACAGTATTGTACCGGAAGTTCGATAACAAGATCAGCTCCCGAACGAACAGCAAGCTTAGCACGTTCAAACTTGTCCATTATTGCAGCATCTCCACGCTGGACGAAATTACCGCTCATGACCGCTGCAATGTGTGTAGCACCGTTTCTTCTTGTCTGGTCAATATGGTAAATGTGTCCGTTATGGAAAGGGTTATACTCGCAGATAATACCACTGATTTTCATTTTACTACCTCTTCACTCAAATTTCAACTTATTTTGTACTTTTTTCTCTAACTTTACGATTTATGATAAACTAAATATCATTTCTCATAACTATTTTGTTCCTTTCGCCGGAAGTATACTCCGTAATTGGAATTCTTCCGTTCTAAAAACCAAAATTTATAAAAAACACTTGCAATTTGCTGAAAATAGTATATAATAGAATATGCAGTTATTTTATTTGAAAGGAATATGTATAATGATCATTTTAGTTGTTAATGCAGGAAGCTCTTCTCTTAAGTATCAGCTCATCAATATGGATGATGAGAGTGTTATCGCTAAGGGAAACTGTGACAGAATCGGTATCGACGGTCATATCGCTCATAAAACAAGCGATGGCAGAACTCTCGATATGGACTGCTCATTCCCTACACACACTGAAGCTTTTATGAAGCTTGTTGAGGCTCTTACAACAGGCGATGCAAAGGTTATCGACAGCATGGATGAGATCTCAGCTGTTGGTCACCGTATAGTACAGGGCGCTGACGTATTCGATAAGTCAGTTCTCGTTACAGACGAAGTTATCGACAAGATCGATGAGCTCCGTGAACTCGCTCCGGTACATAACCACGCTCACGCACTCGCACTCCGTGCCTGCAAGAGTGTTATCCCGGCAAACGTTCCTCAGGTAGTTGTATTCGATACAGCTTTCCACCAGACTATGCCTCCAAAGGCTTTCATGTTCGGTCTTCCATATGATGACTATGAGAACTACCATGTAAGAAAGTACGGCTTCCACGGTACTTCACACAGATTCGTTTCCAAGGCTCTTGCAGATGCAATGGGCAAGGATGTCAAGGATCTCAAGATCGTTTCATGCCACCTCGGAAACGGTTCCTCTATCACTGCTGTTGACGGCGGTAAGTCCGTTGATACTTCAATGGGCTTCACTCCTCTTGACGGTGTAGTTATGGGTACAAGAACAGGTGCTGTTGACCCTTCAGCTGTTACTTTCGTAGCTGACAAGCACGGCTTCACACCATCAGAAATGAGCGAATACATGAACAAGAAGTCAGGCTTCCTCGGAGTTTCCGGAGTTGGCTCTGACAACCGTGATGTTCAGGCTGCTGCTAACGAAGGCAACAAGAGAGCTCAGCTCGTTTCTGATATGCTCATCTACGAGATCAGAAAGTACATCGGTTCTTACGCTGCTGCTATGAACGGTCTCGATGCTATCCTCTTCACAGGCGGTATCGGCGAGAACTCATGGGAAGTTCGTGAAGGTGCTTGCTCAGATATGGACTTCTTCGGTATCAAGATAGATAAGGAACTCAACAAGTCAGTTAGAGGCAAGCTTACAAAGCTCTCAACACCTGATTCAAAGGTAGAGGTATGGATCGTTCCTACAAATGAGGAACTCCTCATCGCAAGAGATACTCTTGAACTCATCTCAAAGTAATTATAGCACAATTCACATTATAAATCAAGAAAACTCCGGAACTATATCCGGAGTTTTTGTAGTGCTACAATAGATATTGGACAAAAATGAAAAAAAGAATAGAGAGATAGACGAAAATCTGTTAGAATAGAGTTACCACACCAAATTCAAGTCAGAAAGAAGGTCTATCTCTCATGAATAGTAT